>Ga0315312_1000041_pt1 | contig 249109 bp, 250 predicted proteins | sample TDP7_MG_FD_203629 | JGI IMG/M metagenome (GOLD analysis project Ga0315312, IMG submission 203629) | Freshwater sediment microbial communities from Lake Towuti, South Sulawesi, Indonesia - TDP7 | ecosystem: Environmental > Aquatic > Freshwater > Lake > Sediment | place: Indonesia: South...
CCCCCTAAAATCTCTCTTCTTCATAAGAGCTTACTTGACTAGGGGTGTCTAAGAGGGGCGTCAGCCCCTCTTTATAAATATCCTCCCCCTTCCCCCTTGATAAGGGGAAGGGGGATAAAGGGGGATGGGGTCAATGCAGCAAGGAAACGCTATCTTGCCTCTCAAAATTTTATCTGGTATTATAAGCCAGCATTTTTTAGAGGAACAATGTATGGCAGTAGGCTATGTCTATGACCCTATTTATCTCAAGCATGACACCGGAGGGCATGTAGAAAATGCGGGAAGGCTGGAGGCAATTATCTCCCGTCTTGAGGAAAGCGGGCTCAAGAAGCAACTTACCCCCCTCAAACCCCGAGCCGCCTTGGTGGAAGAACTATCGCTGGTGCACACAAAACAGCATATCTCGCATATCCAGGACACCGCCAAGAAGGGTGGTGGCTGGCTTGATGCCGATACCGTAATGTCGCCCGATTCCTATGAGGTTGCCCTCTACAGCGCTGGTGGTGCTATCGCCGCCACCGAGGCGGTTATGGAGGGGAGGGTAAATAGCGCCTTTGCCCTGGTCAGACCCCCGGGGCACCATGCCACCCCTCGGCGAGCTATGGGCTTCTGCCTTTTTAACAACATCGCTATTGCCGCCGAGCACGCCTTGGCTAGATATAAGCTTGAACGCACCCTAATCATTGACTTTGATGTCCATCATGGTAACGGAACTCAGGAAATTTTTTATGACCGCCCCGAGGTGATGTACGTGTCAACCCACGAGTACCCCTTCTACCCGGGGACAGGCGGCATTGAGGAGACTGGTAGGGGGACAGCCAAGGGGACTAAGGTCAACATACCGTTGCCCGCTGGCTGCGGCGATAGTGAATATCTAGAGGTCTTTGAACAGATTATTATCCCCGTAGCCAAGCGGTTTAAACCCCAGCTTATCCTGGTCTCCGCCGGCTATGACGCCCACTGGGCTGACGGAATAGCCATGATGCAGGTTAGTATCTCCGGCTTCGCTCAAATGGTAAGGATTATCTCGGGGTTAGCCAATGAGCTATGTGACGGTCGTTTGGTCTTTAGCCTAGAAGGTGGCTATCATCTTGGCGCTTTAGCGGCTTCAGTAAAAGCCACCTTTGACATCCTTTTGGGTAACACCAGTATTGATGACCCTCTTGGTCAGTCACGGCGTGGCTTCAGGGCGCCGAATATTGACCGCCTGGTTAGGGCAATAAAAGAAATACACGCTCTACCTTAGCGGCTGGGCTGGGTGCAGAAACCTGCCCCACTCCCCCTTCTCCCACACCACCAGTAGGGAGGCAGCGATAAAGATTGAGCCGTAGGTCCCGGTATAGATACCCACTAAAAGCACCGCGACGAGAGTTTGAATAGAGGCGCCTACAAAGAGTAACAGCGCCACCAGAACAAACAATACTCCTAGACCAGTAATGATTGAGCGTGTCAGGGTCTCCACCAGACTGTGATTAACCACAACCTCAAAATCAGGGCTGATACCCTTCCTTAGATTCTCGCGTATCCTATCAAAGATAACAATGGTGTCATTGACACTATAACCGATAACGGTCAAAACACCGGTGATAAACATCATGTCAATCTGCCAGCCCAGTGTGCCGCCGAGGATAGCAAAAACGCCGACCACTATTATCACATCATGCACCATAGAGATTATGGCACAGGTGCCCCAGCGGAAAGGATTAGGCATGCGGTGAAATGCCCAGCTAATATAAAGTAACATACCGATAGTGGCGATAATTACCGCAATAGCGGCATTATGGGTTGTCTCAGCAGCAATCATCGGTGATACCAGGTCAAACCCCTTGACCTCAAAAGCACCCAGCCTGTCAGTCAAGCCCGCCTCTAGAGCCGCTTTAGCTTCATCAGTTAGTTCGGGCAGGCGGATTAAGAAATCGCCGGCGCCGGTGCGTTGAACAATAGCATTACTATACCCCAAATCAGCTACCGCCACTTTTAATTCCTCCAGCTCAACCTGCCGTTCAAAACCAACCGTCAGCAAAGAGCCACTACTGAACTCAATGCCGGCTTTAAGACCAAAAACAGAGAAGGCAATAATACCAACCAGTACCATCGCCCCGGAAATAATAAGGAACCAGAATCTCTTGCCAATAATATCAAGCATTTTCCTTCCCCTGATATGGAGTAAATAGTGATGTGTGGCGGGCTAAGCCAGTACCGACGAAGGGACGGAGAAAGGTGCGGGTAACCATTATCGCGGTAAACATGCTCACTACTACACCGATAGACAAGGTTATAGCAAAGCCCTTTACTGGGGCGCTGGCAACAATGCTGCTGCCTAACCAGAAGAGAATAATACCGGCGAGAATAGTAGTGACATTACTATCCCAGATTGCCGGCCAGGCACGGTTAAAACCAGCCTCAATGGCGGCGCCTAATGTCCGCTTTGCTCTTAATTCCTCCTTCATGCGTTCAAAGATAAGCACATTGGCATCTATCGCCATGCCCACTGACAGGATAAAACCACCAATACCAGCTAAGGTCAGGGTAACCCCGAATAACTTAAATATGGCTAAGAGCAGGACTGCGTAATAAATTAAGGCTAGGCTGGCTATAACTCCAGGTATGCGGTAGTAGATAATCATAAACAGCATGACCATGATAAGCCCAATTATCCCTGCCTCAACACTCATCTTAATAAAATCAGCCCCCAGTATTGGCGTAATACTTTGCTCATAGATGATCTTCAGAGGAACGGGTAGGCGCCCGGCATTCAATTGCTTGGACAAAATTTGGGCTTCCTTCAAGCTCAGACCTTCAATCTGCCCCCGACTGGTAATCTGTGTCCGGACAATTGGTGCTATCGGTTGACCATCGTCTCCCAGCAGCGGTGTATCCCCCTCAAAGATACCCAGCGGCTTGCCAATGAGCCGCCCCGTAATCTGCTCCGATAGCTTACTCCCCTCCTCATTCCATTCAAAAATGAGCAAAACTCCGCCAAGCTCGCTGGTACTTACATAGGTATTCTCCTTAAAGTAACTGCTGTTGAGCACCTTCTCCTGCCCATCAATTGTCCCCGTTGCCGGAACCCATGTCACCTTGCCGTTCTCATCCGCTTTCTGCTCTCGAAATTCAAGCAGCGCAACACGCCCAAGGCGCTCTTTTTCAGCATCGCTGATACTGAGCCCGGGTAGCTCCACTATTATTCGGTCATTTCCCTGCTGCTGAATAACTGGTTCGGTCACCCCCAACGGGTTAATCCGGTTTTCAATAACGGCAACTACCCCCTCAATAGCTGCCTTTTCATCACCGTGTGCCACTGAAGACAAGTCAGCCTGATACCCTATATGAAGCCCGCCCTGTAAGTCTAGCCCAAGGCGAATACCCTGCCGCCCAAACCGTTCCCCCTGAAGAGGGAAAATCATCCACAGGGCAAAAGCGAAAATAGCTAAAACTATCATTAGTATGAGCGTATTTGTTCTAGGCATGCCTACTATCCTGCTCTAGTTAATAGGTGTTCCCGAATATAAGATAAAGCCTCCTCCCTACTAGCTATCTCACCTGAGGCTTGCGCCTCCCGCACCGCTTCGAGTAGTTTACCAATCTTTGGCCCCGCTTTCAAGCCAAAGATATTAATTAAGTCATGCCCGTCAACCAGTTTAGGTGGGGCAACCACCCTTCCCTGCTCAAAACGCTGGTTTAACACATACTCCACCACCCGGGCATGCTCCTGCCATCCCCCTAGGTCTAACTTCGGTCCCCGGGTGGCGAGGTGGTCAGCCAGGCTTAAAAATAGTATATCAATCCCTGCCCCCTCAGTGTCACGAAAGTAACGGTAAATAGCCCGACGGGTGGGGAGTCCCCCCTGACTCATCTGGGTCGGTCTGAGGTGCTCCCTGACCATAACCGCCGCCAGCTTTACCTCTTTGCCGCTAAACCTCAACCTCTCCAGAATACCAGCTGTCATCGCTGCCCCTAGCTTGCCATGCCCGAGAAAGCGCATCCTGCCATCTTCATCAAGGGCTTTGGTCTGAGGCTTAGCTACATCATGAAGCAGTGCCGCTAGCTTGAGCAGCACCCTTCTGGTGCTACCATGGCTGACCTCCTGGGCAAAGTGCTGAGCCAGCAACCCTGACCAAGGGACAACAGCCAGAACTTCGTCACTGGCATACTCCCAGCTTGCCTCATGAAGGAGAAAATCAACAGCAATCACCGTCTCTATGGAGTGGTCAAAGACATCCCAGAAGTGTTCCTTGGGTTGCTTGACTCCCCTTGCCTCCGCCAGCTCGGGGATAATGGCCGTGATTAATCCTAACTGGTCCAGGTAGGGTAAAAATCGCTCAGAGTGAGGCGCAGACAGGAGCCGAAGTAGTTCTTCTCTTACCCGCTCACCAGCCACATCGGCGATAAGATGACAATTGTCCCGAACCCAAGCCTCGGTCTGCTTGTCAACAGAAAAACCAAGCTCAGCCGCCAAGCGCACCGCCCGTAGTAAGCGGGCTGAATCCGACTGGAAGGCCATCTCCGAAACCGCCCGAATCACGCCCTTTTTAAGGTCAGCCCAACCATTAAATGGGTCTATCAGGGGAACATCGTAATCTTTGGTTAGCCCCCCAAGGTCAACGGCTATGGCGTCTATGGTGAAATCGCGCCGCGCCAGGTCAGATTCAATGCTGCCCTGAAATGTGGAGAAATCAAGCTCCCACCAGCCAGGTGATGTTTCCTTAGCCGCTATAACCACCCTGCCCACCCGGTTTACCTTATCCAGCAGGACAAACCTGCCGCCAAGAGCACTGGCTACCTTTTGGGCAATCTCCACCCCGTCTTGAGCAACAGCAATATCAATATCAGCCGTATCTCTCCCCAGCAAAGCGTCACGAACAAATCCACCGACAAGATATGACTTTGCCCCCTGCTCAGCGAGAAGGTTCTTTACCGTGGCTAGTAATGATAAGGCTCTAGGGTCAATAGATAGCTTCATTCTTCTCTTATAATACTCTAAGGCTACAATATACTACCAGTTTGCTCAGTTAGCAAGGGAGAATTCAATAGGGGCTAGCCAGCTCAAAGGCACTATTACTCGCTTTCTTTGGTTATGCCTTTGGCAATACTCTTTAGGATACTGAGGATTCCGAGGACAGCGCGCTGCATATCAACAGGCTCCTGTGCCAACATCCTAGCCACATAGGGGTCTAATCCCCCACCCCCGTAGCGTTGTTCACCCTCAGCCACACTTGGGGCATGGGGGGATAGATAGCCGGCGAGGGTAAATAGCTCGTCCTCGTCAAAACCTAGCGGCTTGGCGATTCTTCGCAGAATTGAGCCTGAAGGAAAACGCTCGCCTCTCTCAATACGACCCAGGTGCGATGCTGAGACACCGGACATTACACTAAGCTCACGCAACGTCAGTGGCAGCGAAAGCCTTTGCTGCTTGAGCATCTTACCCAGATTAACGTTTACATCACGCATGACAACCAAATTATAATTCGCCAGATGGCAAATGTCAACAAAGGGCAACATGACTAATAGGGGACTTGACAATAGGCAATTTTGGGGCTATAATATTGCCAACTGGCGGAAACTTATGATATTAAAAACAAGGGTCTTTGATTTGTATGTCGGGCGATATCGGAACCTGTCTGAGCTTGCCGAGGCGATGGAAATATCGGTAAGCCAAGTTTACCGCGTGCTTGAAGGCAAACGCAACATCAACCGAAAATTCATTATCGGAGCGATAAAAGCCTTTCCCGGACATAAATTTGATGACCTTTTCTATTTTGTCCCCGCGACACCGGTTGGCAAAGCAACCAAGGTCCAGCCAGTGGGAGAGACAGAAGAGCCAGCTTAGCCTGGAAAGAAAACAGACAAGAAGCGCTCAAAGCTGAGTTACCTCAGGTTCTATCTTGTATAGCTTATCTGGACTTTCCAGGCGTTCTATAAACAGCACCCCATTTAGATGGTCTATCTCATGCTCCAGTGTTTGAGCCAGAAGTTCACTTGCTTTAATCTTTATCTTCTTCCCGTTCACATCGCGTGCCTTAACCCTGACCGATTCGGAACGCTTGACCACCCCAAAGTAGCCCGGCATGCTGAGGCAACCCTCGGTTACCATGCGTTCCCCTTTCCGGCGCACGATTTCAGGGTTAACCAGGGCTATATCCTCCTCCTCAGGTATGCCAATAACAATCACCCGTAATGAAACACCTACCTGGGGTGCGGCTAATCCCACCCGCCCCGGGGCAGCATGAAGTGTCTCAATCATATCGCCTATTAATTTTTTGATTGAGCCATCAATAGCCCTGACCCGCTTTGACTTCTGTCTTAATATCAGGTCAGGAGCAACACGAATAGTGAGAACCGCCATTTTAACCCTGATTCATTAATAAGACTTGACTAATAATAGCTCTCTTGTTTTTTCTCTATTAAGGCTGCTTATTTGGAGGTGGTTTACCTTGGTCAACAGGGAAAGGTATATCTTTAAAGTTGTTATATGACCTAATATAGTATTTGCCGTCGTTTCCTGTTCCAGTCTTCTTGAAGTTCCCGTAGTCAGTGTCTCCCTTTGGCTTAGATGGATCAATAGATGCGTCTATTTTCCCGTTCCCATTTCCATCATAAATGTTGGTAACATCTTCCGTGCATGGTTTGTTTTGAGGCTCAATAGCAACACTTGTGTCGACGACCGTAGTGCCTGCCGCCGATATAAGTTGGTACCTCAGGTGAACATTCACTATACAGTGACCTTTTTCTTCTCCCTTCTCATCAAACCACCATATAATTTTAATACAAACTCTATACCCTTTGGCCTCTAAAGCCCGCTCCAAGTCCCTGGCATAATCATCGCAATCATAATTGGGTTTATCGGGTCCTTCGTCTTTTTTATACTCGTTTTCATCCGTTTTATCTTCCGCTAAATCGCTCTTAAGTTTTGCGTACACCTCTGGATACGTACTTTCCTGAGGCTGTCCAGGCGGTACGTATTGTACAAGCTGTACTTCGTCATAATCACCGAATTCCAAGAGGAGGTATTTACCGTCATTGCCCACTCCTGTTGCCACTAACGTATCCCACCGACTTGAAACTTCATTCACTCCTGGGTTAAGCAAGGTATCAACAATGCCGTCATTATTACCATCGTAATCTCTAGTGACTATCCGGTCAGTTTGTGGATCTACCAAGACAGCAAAAGTGTTGGAATAATATACTTTGACTAGTGCTTCCCACTGCAATGGCTGCAATGTGCTCCCATATTGAAACACAACTAAGTAACCAACTCTATACCCTAATTCTTCTAAGCTATCCTCTAAATCCCTGGCAAGATGTCCCTCGTCATAGCCTGGCACAAGTGACTGTTCATCGGTCTGGTCCTCTTGGAGATCGGTCATTAGTTGAATCGTCCACCCCAGTCTCGCCAGTTCTGACTTAAGATCAGCGATCTGCGATTTATAGCTCTCTATATCTGACTTAAGACCAGAGACCTGCGATTGAAGAGCGGATACCTCTGATTTATACTTCTCCACATCCGATTGAAGAGCAGAGACCTGCGATTTATAGCTCTCTATTTGCGATTGAAGATTAGAGATTTGTACCGCGTAAGTCACCCCGTAACCTATCCCAGCTCCCACAAGCAAGCAGATACCTATAATTGCTATTTTTTTAATTATTAACCCCCTAAGATTTTGTATCTTACCTACCACTGAATTATATAGCTAATCAAGGCTAAAATGTCAATCTTACGTCAGACCTAGAGGGTCAATGTCCACTGTCCATCCCTGAGGGAAGGTTACCCTGGAGAGAAGTTCAGATAAGCCTGAGCCTCGGAGTATAAGCTGCCACCGAAACCTGCCCCGCAAGCGGTGAATAAAGGCTGGGGCTGGTCCAATCAGCTCAACGCCTATCCCCTGTGAGTCTATTTCCTGGGTAAGCCGGCGTTTCATCCTTTCTGCCTGTCGCTGGCACTGGGCATCATTGGTATGACTATAGATAAGGCAAGCCAGCCGGCTGAAGGGAGGATTACGGAGCTGGCGCCGATAGTTAATCTCCTGGTTATAGAACGAGGCATAGTCGTGTCTTGATGCTGCCTGAATGGCGTAGTGCTCGGGGGTGTAGGTCTGAATAATAACCCTTCCACCTAATGTGCCCCGCCCTGCCCTTCCTGCCACCTGGGACAGGAGCTGGAAGGTCCTCTCACCAGCGCGGAAGTCGGGCAGGTTCAGGGCAATATCAGCGCTAACCACCCCAACCAGGGTAACCAGGGGTAAGTCCAATCCCTTGGCAATCATCTGGGTGCCAATAAGAATATCAGCTTGGTGGGCGCGGAACCTGCCTAATATTTCATCATGAGAATGCTTGCCTCTGGTAGCATCGCTATCCCAGCGTAGCCGCTTGGCTTGGGGGAAAGCCTGACTCACTTCTTGTTCTAGCTTCTGAGTGCCAATGCCCAAAAATTTTACCCTCTGTCTTAGGCAGCGGGGGCAGGACTGGGGAACTAACGTTCTATAATTGCACCGGTGGCAGACCAGGGTATCCTCGGCGGGGTGATAGGTAAGGGGGACTTCGCAGCGCTTGCAACCGAGGACAAAGCCGCAACTGCGACACTGAATAAAGCTAGCCCCCCCACGGCGATTGAGAAAGAGGATAACCTGCTCACGATTCGCCACCGCCTGGGTCATAGCCTGAGATAGGGAACGGCTGAAGAGGCTTCTATTTCCTGCCTTCAGCTCTTCCCTCAGGTCTACCACCTCAACCCCTGGCAGTAATGAACCATGACGAGGGGTGACTCGCTGTGGAAGCTGGAGCAGGTGATAGTCTCCCTGCCGGGCGTGGTAAAAGGTCTCCACGTCTGGGGTAGCACTGCCCAGAATGACAATGGCTCCAGTTAGCTCCGCCAGTCTTATGGCCACGTCGCGAGCGTGATATCGGGGCGACTTATCCTGCTGTTTATAGGTCCATTCCTGCTCCTCATCAATAACAATAAGCCCGAGGTCGGGTTGAGGGGCAAAGATAGCACTCCTGGGACCGATAACGACATCAAATTCCCCGTCTCTTATTCGCTGCCATTCGTCAAACTGCTCCCCCAGAGACAGCTTGGAATGAAGTAGTGCCACCTTGCGGGGGAAGCGGGAGGCAAACCGCTCTATGGTTTGTGGAGTGAGAGCAATCTCGGGGACTAAGACTATGCCCCGCTTCCCCAGTCTTATTACCTCAGCCAGGGCTTGAAGATAGACCTCGGTCTTGCCACTGCCAGTAACCCCATGAAGGAGGAAAACCTGGCTATTGCCCTTAGCCAAGCCAGACTTGATCGCCTCAAGGGCTAATCTTTGGGCGGCAGTAAGGGTCAACGGTTGAGAGGGGGTAATACCTTGATATGAAATTGGCTCTCGTTTTACTTCAACCTGTTGAAATGTGACCAGCCCCCTTCTGACCAAGGCATCAGCTACTGCCTTATCACAGCTAGTGTTCTGTCTTACTTCTGCCCAAGGCACAGGCTTAGTCTGTTGAGCCAAGAATCCAAGAAGAACTGCCTGTTTGTTAGCCCCCTTTTTACGCAACCCGGCTGCCTCCTGCCGGGCTTCACTAGCCTCAATGGCTAGGCTGAGGAAAGGCTCTACCTTTGGTCTCACCCTGACCGACTCCAGCTCATAGTTTCTTTTAGCCAGACCTCGTCTTAACAGTTGTGAAATGATAGTTTGAGCCTTTTTCTTGCCTAACATTTTCTCAATCTGCTTTAGACTGACCTTGCCCCGCCGCTGAACCAGCTCTAGCATATGCCTCTGTTCCTGGGTGAGAGTTGATAAATCAAGGTTGTCAGGGAGTGGGGTAGCACAGACAAAGGCAAGCACCTTGCGCTCAAAGCCGGGCGGTAGCATTAACGCCACCGCATCAAAAAGGGGGGATAGATAATACCCGCTGAGCCACCGAGCCAGCAAGACATGGTGCGGGGAAAGTAAGGGGCGGGGTTCAATAACACCGGCTATTTCCTTGGTTTCCTCCACTGCAGGGTAATGGCTAAGCTCTAAAACTATGCCCTGGAGCAGCTTATCGCCAAAGGGGACCCATACCGCCTGCCCCACACTAATAGCCAGCCCCGGTGGTATTGAATAGCTGAATGTCCGGCGCTGGGCTACCGGTGAGTTGACGCTAACCTCAGCATACCCCACCAGCTAAACCTGCCCTTTATTTTAGTAGTGCAAAGAGGCAAAACCCACCCATGATAGCAAGCAAGCCCCAAAATAGAGGCTTCTTAAAAATATCGGCGGCAGTGGGCTTGCTCTGTGGTAATAGGGTAAAGCCCCACGCCGTAAGGTAGCAACCTCCAATTACTAGGATATGGCCAATGATGAGCTGCCAAAGCATTGTCTTGCCCCCCTTTTTACTCTTTTACTTGCCTTTCCTTAGTCCGAGACGCCTTACTACTGAGCCCGCGCAGGTAATAAAGCCGGGCTCGGCGCACCTTCCCATGCCGCACTACCTCTATCCTTTCCAGCAGCGGTGAAGCCAAGGGAAAGGTATGCTCAACCCCTATGCCGTGGGAAACCCGCCTTATGGTGAAGTTCCCGCCATCAGCGCCACGGCGAACCTTAATTACTACGCCGTGAAGTAACTGGGTGTGTCCCTTTTCCCCCTCCCCAATCTTGGCACTCACCTTCACCATGTCACCGGGGGAAAGGTCAGGAATATTAGGATTTGGTTTGTCATTAAATAGTGAGATAGTGTCCATGCTAAGATTACCTCAATTTCTCAATTAATTTTCTCTCCGCCGGGCTTAGCTCAGCCTTTTCCAATAGCTCAGGGCGGCGTTTCATGGTGCGCAAAATAGCCTGCTCATGGCGCCATTTAGCAACCTGGGCATGGTTTCCTGAGAGTAAGACCTCGGGCACTGACCACCCCTGGTATACAGCGGGGCGGGTATATTGAGGGTACTCAAGTAGTCCCCCGACATGGGAATCATCCAATAACGATGCCGCTGAACCAAGAACCCCGGGGAGTAACCTGACTATGCCGTCAATAACTACGATGGCTGCTGGCTCTCCACCACTGAGCACATAATCGCCAATGCTAATCTCATCAGTAGCCAGGTGCTCACTTACCCGCTCATCAACCCCCTCATAGTGACCGCAGATAAGAATCAGCTGGCGATAAGTGGCTAGCTCCTGAGCGATTTTTTGGCAGAAAAGGCGACCCCGTGGGGTAAGCAGGATAACCGGGGTCTCGGGCTCTCGTTTTACTGACTCTACCGCCTCAAAGATGGGTTCGGGCTTGAGCACCATGCCAGCACCACCACCGTAAGGGTAGTCATCAACGGTGTGGTGTTTATCATGGGTGTAGTCACGAATATTGTGAACGCCGATACTGACCAGTTTCTGGTCTATAGCCCTCTGGAAGATGCCAAAGCTAAATATGCCTTGGAACATCTGAGGAAACAGGGTCAGAATATCAATATCCACCTATCTAATCCTTCCCAGTGTGTAGAGTTATTTCTCCCTTGATAATCTGCACGGCATGAGGGATGACAGGCAGTATGACCTCAAGGCACTCCCTGACTGCCTTAGGGCTACCCGGCAGGTTGATAATAAGGCACTTTTTCCTCACCCCCGCCGCCGCCCGACTCAGCATGGAGAAGGGTGTTTTAGCAAACGTTTGTATCCGCATCCCCTCAGCCAAGCCAGGCACAACCTTATCCACGATAGAAAGGGTAGCTTCAGGGGTAACATCGCGTGGCGCCAGTCCCGTTCCCCCGGTAGTCAAGATAACATCCATACTACCTTCGTCCGCCCACTCCGAAAGCTTGCTTGAGATAATTTTCGCCTCGTCAGGAATAACCTCGTACTTAACCACACGACTATCTACCCCGGATAGGCTATCCTGAATTGCCTTGCCACTTTCATCAGTGCGCTCCCCCCGCCAGACCCCATCGCTGATGGTAATAACACCCACACTAAACATAACACCCCTCTAAAGACAGAGTCTATTTTACCACATAAGGTGGGTGGAGCAAAATAAGATTGTTTGTTAACCTCACCCCCTTAATTTTTAGAACCCTATCCCCTGTGTCCCCTTCCCCTTGTTAAGGGGAAGGGGAGGATTTTTTTCTGAAGAGGGACTTCGTCCCTCTTAGACACCCCGAAAGGGTCGCTATGCTCCAAATCCTAAATTCTAAGCACTAAATCCTAAATGTTTTTGAAATTAGTATTCAGGATTTCCCTTGAAATAGAAAGGAGGGGGCAAAGCCTCCGAGGGCGGGTGGGTGGGAAAAAGACACGGGATAAAAGCGGGGAGGGATTACTAAATGACCCTAAATTTTGACCAAAGAGGGCTTGACAAACAGGGGTATATGTGATGTAAAATGGTAAAAAGTGGTGGATTGTGGTAAAATAGGGTAAAATAAGGCTAAGCATGTTCTTCGGGGAGTTTGAATATAAGATTGATGACAAGGGCAGGGTGCCCATCCCCCCCAAGTTCCGACCAGAGCTGAGGGAGGGGGTAATGCTGGCAGCAGGGGTGGAGAAGTGCATTACCATCTATCCCATAGCTGAGTGGAAAAAGCTGGCTGAGACCTTGACCAGCGGTTCACTCACCCTAGGTAAGTTGAGACGGCTAAAGCGGGCGCTTTTCGCTACCGCCTTCAACCTCAGGATGGATGGGCAGGGAAGGATAGCCCTGCCCATCCCACTTAGGCTATATTCCGAGATTGTGGATGATGTAGTTATAGTTGGCGCCAATAACTATCTTGAAATCTGGAGCAAGTCGAACTGGAGCGAGGAGAGGGCTATTAGTCTGGAACAAGCCTGGCAGATTGTAGAAAGCCTAGAGAGGCATCAATGAATCTGACCATGCCAGCACTGACTCATACCCCGGTGTTGCTTGAAGAGACCATTGAGGCCCTGGCGGTTCAACCTGGCGGTCGTTATATTGACTGCACCCTTGGGGCGGGGGGGCATGCTCTTGCCATTTTAGACCGTAGCTCGCCCGGAGGGCAGCTTTTGGGCATTGATGCCGACCCTGAGGCTATCGCCGTAGCCAGGGCAAGGCTTGAAGCCTACAAGAGCTCAACGCTTTTAATTAGCGATAACTTCACTAATCTCAGGGCAATCGCTACTAAATATGACTTTTCCCCGGTACATGGCATTCTGTTTGACCTGGGGCTTTCCTCTCTTCAGCTTGAGAGCAGTGGTCGTGGTTTCAGCTTTCAGTGTGATGAACCGCTGGATATGCGCTTAAGCCCAGGTCAGGAGGTCACCGCTGCCGATATTGTCAATACCTCCCCCGAGGCAGAGCTAAACCATCTTATAAGAACCCTTGGTGAGGAACGCCATAGCCACCGGATAGCCCACCGTATTGTGCAGGAGCGCCCGATAAAAACCACCCTCGAGCTGGTCAGGGTGATAGAGCAGGCAGTCGGTAGCCGAAGGGGCAAAATTCACCCCGCCACCAGAACCTTTCAGGCCCTAAGAATAGCCGTTAACCGCGAGCTTGAGCACCTAGAGTCAGCCCTAGAGCAGGCAACCAGCCTCCTTGGGTTTGGTGGCAGACTGGTTGTTATTAGCTATCACTCCCTTGACGACCGCATTGTGAAGCGTTTTATGCTCAAAGAGGCAAGGAAAGCCTGCCTGAGGCTGGCCTACAAGAAGGTCATTACTCCGTCTCGGGCTGAGGTTCAGTTTAACCCTCGCAGCCGCAGTGCCAAATTGAGGGCCGCTGAGCGCATTACTATACCAAGGGAGGTGGGTTGTGGCTAAACAGTCTATTGAGTATCAAAAGGTAATGACCGAGATAGTATGGGTAAACCTGCCCGGTCCGGATGAACCCGATCCGGGAATGAGCGGGGGGGAACTGCTGCACGGTTTCCTTGCCGAGCTACATGATGCGCCGAGCGATGAGCTAAAGGCTCTGGTGAGTGGTCTGTGCAACAAATGGAACATACGCTATAGACAAGGGTAAAGATGGCCTCAGGGAGGTTAAAAAGATGTGAGAATTTATGTTACTCAGCCTAGAATCTGGTCAATAAGGAGGGGTAGATGAGCAAGCGAGATACCTTAACTGCTATTGATGTTGGGACTACCAAGGTGTGCACCGTGGTGGCAAATGTTGATGAGAGTAATATCCGGGTTATCGGAGTGGGTGTTACCCCAACCACAGGACTGCACAAAGGGCTGGTGGTCAACATCAACGACGCCAGGGAATCAATCAGGGCGTCAGTAAGGGAAGCAGAGCGGACTTGCGGCCATAAAGTGGAATCAGCCTACGTTGGTGTAACCGGGAGGCACGTCAGCTCGCTGAATAGCCGGGCAGTGGTCGCCATTACTCGTGGTGACCGGATGGTGCGCTCTGATGACCTGAAGCGAGTCGTCACCTCCGCCCGGGGTATTAAACTTTCCCCCGATAGAAAGCTGCTCCATGTTATTCCCCGTGGTTATGTTGTTGATGGTCAATCGGGAGTCAAGAACCCGGTAGGGATGCACGGCTTCAGACTTGATGTGGAGACACATATCATTACTGCCGCCGTTACCTCGGTTCAGAATCTAATAAAGTGCGTCCGGGGTATTGGCATAGATATTGATGAACTCGTCCTTGAACCATTAGCCAGTAGTGAGGCGGTGTTGACCGAGGATGAGAGGCAGGTGGGTATATTACTAGCTGATATCGGCGGTGGTACCACCGATATTGCTATCTTCAGAGAGGGAAGTATCTGGCATACCGCTGTCCTGCCTGTAGCCGGCTATCAAATCACTAGGGATATTGCTATTGGTCTGGGGCTACCATTTGATGTCGCCGAGGAGATGAAGAAAAAGTATGGCAGTGTTGCCCCGGTTTATGAGACAAAGACGGGTAAGGGTAGCGATAACCTAACTACAAATGGACACGGGGTCTCGCACCGAGACCTGTGCGATATTATCCGGGCAAGGGTGGAGGAAATCCTGAGGCTTATCGTGCTTGAGATGCCAAATTCTGAATATGAAAAGCTAGTCCCCGATGGCATTGTCCTCACCGGCGGGAGTTCTAACCTCACCGGCATAGAAGCGCTAGGGCGTAATACATTGCAACTGCCAGTAAGGGTAGGCATTCCTAGCAATATATATGGCATCGCTGATACCCTTCACGACCCGGCGTATGCCACTGCCGTTGGACTACTACTCTGGGGAGCAAAACATAAGGGAACGCAAACCTGGCAGCAGCACGGCTCAGGCTTATGGCGCCTTGTTTCCCGAATTTTTGACCTGTTTGGCTAGCATGATTTCTAGTAAGTGGTAAAAAAGGAGGAGGAGATGGCAAAAACGAGTTTTAGTGCTAACCCGGCTAAGATTAAGGTTATCGGCCTGGGGGGTGGTGGCTGCAACGCCATAACCCGCATGGTAAGGGAGCAGATTCGGGGGGTGGAGTTCATTGGCGCCAATACTGATGCCCAAGCTCTGTCCATCACCGAAGCCCCGGTTCGTATGCAGCTTGGGGAGAAGCTCACCAGGGGATTGGGAGCAGGTGGTGACCACGTCGTGGGTCAGAAGGCAGCCGAAGAAAGCCGCGACGAGCTTAAGGAACTTATGGCTGGGGCGGATATGGTGTTTATCACCTGCGGTATGGGTGGTGGCACCGGCACCGGGTCAGCCCCAGTGGTGGCTGAGATAAGCAAGCAAGCCGGGGCTCTTACCATTGCTGTAGTCACCAAGCCGTTCACCTTTGAAGGTGTCCATCGCAATGAGGTGGCAAACGATGGCATTGTCCGCCTCCTGGGCAAGGTTGATACCCTTATCATCATCCCTAACGACCGCTTGCTTGACCTCTGTGATGAGACGACAGGGGTAGATAATGCCTTTAAGCTGGCTGATGATGTGCTGCGACACGGGGTTCAGGCTATTGCTGAGGTTATCACTGTCCCCGGGCTGATTAATCTTGACTTTGCCGATGTTAGGACAGTAATGAAGGACGCTGGTCCAGCTTGGATGTCTATAGGCATTGGTACCGGTAAGAACCGAGCTGTTGACGCAGCTAAGGAAGCTCTGGCTAGCCCACTACTGGATGTTTCCGTTGCCGGGGCAAAGGGAGTGCTGTTCAATGTTGCCGGCGGTCCTGGGCTTACCCTGTTTGAGGTTAATGAAGCAGCTGAGGCAATAAGGCAGGCGGTAGACCCTGGGGCTAACATCATCTTTGGCGTGGTTCAGGACCCCAGTATGAAGGAAGAGTTAAGGATTACCCTGATTGCCACTGGCTTCGCTTCCAAGCTGGGCCTGGCCGGGGTCAGCCGGGAGGACGAGTTTACCCAGCTACTTAAGGGCTTGAAGAGCGATGAAGAGCTGGACGTTCCTGCCTTCCTGCGTCGTCCGCTATTTAGCCACCGCCGTCAGCCAATACCCGAATCAGCTAAAAAACTGGTTAAGACCCCACCTGGCGTACCCTAGTGGTAAAACCCCCTAAAAATCTATAAACCAGGCTGAAGGCACAGGAGGTCTTATCCGAGTGCCTTCTTTTTATTACCTTTTTGGCTAAATAACCCCTTGACAAATACTACATATTGTGGTATTCTCTTTCTGTTATACAACATAATGTGGTATTTGCTATGGAATGCCCTTATTGTGGTTATACCGATTGCAAGGTTACTGATTCTCGTGACGTGAGCGATGGGGTACGCCGTCGGCGCCAGTGCCTGAGCTGTGGCTCTCGCTTCACTACCTATGAGAGACTCCAGCCTGCCAGCCTCTTTGTCATTAAAAAGGACGAGAGGCGTGAGGAATTTGACCGGAACAAGCTACTAACTGGTATTCGCAAGGCCTGTGAAAAAAGGCCGTTGCCTACTGGTGCTATAGAGAAGCTGGTTGACGATATTGAGGCTGAGCTTTACCGCCAGGGCAAGGCGGAGATATCCAGCGGCTTTATTGGTGATATGGTAATGGAAAGGTTAAAAGCCCTAGATTACATTGCCTATATCCGTTTTGCCAGCGTCTACCGCGAATTTACTGATATTACGGCGTTAAAAGAGGAGGTAGATACCCTGCTCAGTGGCACTGAGGCACCGACCGCGCAACTGCCGTTACTGCCCGAAGCGGAATTAGCAATCAAGGGTCGTCGGGCGGGGCGGAGGCGGAGCAAGGTAAGGAGCCGGAGATGAACCCAGCCAACAAACCATCGGTCGACCGCACCCAGATTGCCCGAGCTATCTTTGCCGCCGCCGAGTCCATGGGGATAAGAGACCGGCAGGTGGTGGAGCGGCTGACAACCGAGGTGATTGAGCGCCTGGAAAAGACACAGGGGGGCTACGCGCCAGCTTTACCGGGTATGGAAGACCTGGTGGGAAAGCGTGCCCGCCGCCAGCGTCTGCCCACTGATGCCGAGATTGAGGCTATGGTCAAGGAAATCCTGATAGCGGAGAAGCCAGCCAAGCGAGAGGAGGTTAAACCCGAGATGGAACCAACCGCGGCTATTAGACCTAAGGTTCAGACTACCACCACCAACCTGACCGAAAATGCCCTTCAGGTCCTGGAAAGAAGGTATCTGGAAAAAGACAAGGAGGGGAAGGTTATCGAGACGCCGGAGCAAATGTTCCGGCGGGTGGCCGGGGCTATTGCCTCGGCGGAGCTTATCTATAATCCCAAGGCGGACGTCAAGGCATGGGAGGAGGGGTTCTACCAATTAATGGCTAATTTGGAGTTCCTGCCCAACTCCCCCACCCTGATGAATGCCGGGCGGGAGCTGGGGCAACTATCCGCCTGCTTTGTCATTCCCGTTGAAGACTCGATGGAGTCAATATTTAACGCGGTAAAGTATACCGCCCTCATTCACAAGAGCGGTGGTGGCACCGGGTTCTCTTTTAGCCGCCTAAGACCTAAGGGTGACTTTGTTAAGTCTACCTCGGGTGTGGCTAGTGGTCCGGTCTCGTTCATGGAGGTCTTTGACATCACCACCGATGTCACCAAGCAGGGGGGGACGCGCCGGGGGGCAAACATGGGCATACTCAGTGTTGACCACCCCGATATTATGGACTTCATAACCGCCAAGGATGACCCTACTGCCTTTACTAACTTCAATCTCTCAGTAGCCGTAACCAACGAGTTTATGGAGGCGGTCAAGGCAGGCAAGGACTACAACCTAGTAAACCCGCGCACCAGGGAGGTGGTAAAGAAGCTCAACGCCAGGGAGGTCTTTGATAAGATAGTGGATATGGCGTGGAAGACTGGCGACCCCGGCATTGTCTTCATTGACCAGATAAATAAGGCTAACCCCACCCCACAACTGGGCAGGATTGAATCCACCAACCCCTGCGGTGAGCAGCCACTATTGCCTTATGAGTCATGTAACCTCGGTTCAATCAATCTGGCCAAGATGTTAAGAGCCACCAATGGCGGTTTTGAGATTGATTATCCTAAGCTGGCGGAGACAGTAAAGATTACAGTGAGGTTTCTAGATAATGTCATTGATGTCAATAAGTTCCCCCTGCCCCAGATAGAGGAGATGACCAAGAAAACGAGGAAGATAGGGCTTGGAGTTATGGGCTTTGCCGATATGCTAATTCAGCTTGGCATTCCCTATGATTCGGAGGCAGCACTCAAGGTTGCCTCCGAGGTTATGCGGTTTGTGCAGGACGAGGCAACCAAGGCGTCAGCAGAACTAGCCAAGGAGCGGGGCGTTTTTCCCGCCTTTAGCAGTAGTATCTATGATGGGCGCGGGGGTCCTAGGATGAGAAATGCCTCCGGCACCACCATCGCCCCCACCGGCACCCTGAGCATAATCGCCGGTTGCTCCAGTGGCATTGAGCCCCTATTCGCCTTAAGCTACACCAGAAATATCCTTGACGGCGCCAAGTTTGTTGAGGCGAACCCCTATTTTGAAGAAGCTGCCAGAAAGGGGGGCTTCTACTCCAAAGAACTGATGCAGAAGTTGGCGGAGGGTGCTCACCTCAGTGATATTGAGGGCGTGCCTGAAAAAATCAAGCGCCTGTTTGCTACTGCCCACGAGATAAGCCCCCAGTGGCATGTAAGGATGCAAGCCGCCTTCCAGCGCTCCACGGATAACGCTGTTTCCAAGACGGTCAACTTCCCCCATGAGGCTACAAAAGAAGATGTGGCTAAGGTCTATATGATGGCTTACGAAGAAGGGCTGAAGGGGATAACCATCTACCGCGACCGGAGCCGTGAGACTCAGGTACTAGTCACAGGTAAAGAAAAGAAGGTTGAAGGGGCGGGGCTCACCCCGAGGAAGCGGTCGAAGGTAACTACCGGGGTTACCGAGAGGGTGACCACCGGCTGCGGCTATATCTATGTAACGGTAAACTCCGATGACAAAGGGATTTGCGAGGTCTTCTCCAGCCTGGGCAAGGCGGGGGGTTGTGCCTCAGCCCAGCTTGAAGCCACCTGCCGCCTTATCTCCCTGGCACTAAGGTCGGGGGTGGATGTTGCCTCGGTGGTAAAGCAACTAAGGGGCATCCGCTGCCCCTCCATTGCCTGGGAGGAGGGTAAGTCCATACTCTCCTGCGCCGATGCCATTGCCAGCGTTTTAGAGAAGCACATTGGTGGCGAAACCGCCCCGCCCCCAACAGAAGACTATGGCTTGGTCAAGAACCTTGCCGGGCAGTGCCCGGAGTGCGGCAACCTGCTCAGATACCAGGAGGGGTGCTATAACTGCCCGAGCTGTGGGTATACGAAGTGCTAGGTAAAACCCTTGACAAAGTATAGGTAGAAGGTAAATGATTAACACAATGGAGCCAAGCCACAAAGAAACCACTTCTATGCGTATGCTAGAGATTGATAAAATTATTTGTGGAGATTGTCTTTCTGTTTTAAAACAGCTTCCGGATGCCTGTTTCGACCTAATTTTCACATCTCCGCCCTATGCCGATAATCGAAAGAATACCTATAAGGGGGTCCCCGTTAAGCAATATGTGGAATGGTTCCTTCCTATATCCTACGAACTCAAGCGTGTCCTAAAGCCTGAAGGCTCCTTTATTCTTAATATTAAAGAGCGAGCGGTCAACGGTGAGCGCCAGACCTATGTGCTAGAGCTAATTCTTGCTATGAAGAAGCAAGGCTGGCTGTGGACTGAGGAATATATCTGGCACAAAAAGAATTGTTACCCCGGCAGGTGGCCCAATCGATTTAGAGATGCTTGGGAGCGTTGTCTACACTTTACTAAACAGAAGCAGTTCAAGATGTTTCAAGAAGCGGTTATGGTGCCTATGGGCGATTGGGCAGGGAGGCGACTTACAAAACTGAGTGAGAGAGACCGACTTCGTGATGAATCAAGGGTAGGAAGCGGATTTGGCAAAAATGTATCACACTGGCTTGGCAAGAAATATGTTTATCCAACAAATGTCTTGCATCTCAGTACAGAATGCTCTAACCGTGGACACAGCGCTTCGTTTCCTGCCTCACTGCCAATGTGGTTTATCAAGCTCTTTACGGAGGAAGGAGACTTGGTTCTTGACCCATTCATAGGTGCCGGCACAACAGCCCTAGCCTGCGTCAAGTTAAACAGGCATTATTTAGGTATTGAAATGATGGAGAAATACTGCAATTTAGCCAATGAAGCAATAGAGAAGGTAAAGAATGGACACAAAAGAACTGGAAGATTTAATAGCCAAATGTCTCCGAGACTTCTATGAGAAACGCCTACAAAAAGTAAGAGAGCTAAAACTACAAGGCTTTCTCAGCAGGAAAAATCCTTATTTGTTTAGAGCCTTGGGCATTCAAAAAGCTTCAGAAATAGTTGAGCGAGTGCTTGCTGATTACATAAGCGCTTCTGATGAAACAATATTCGGCAATGCTTTCTTTGAGCCTGTTGCCCGGATTGTGTCAGGAGCTAAGACTTCAGACGCTGAAGGGGTAGATTTTGTCATTGAGTCAGGGGAGCGCATCGTTGCTATTGCTTTAAAGTCAGGACCGAACATTTATAACGCCAGCCAGAAAAAGCGCCAGTCTCAAGAATTTCTTGCTGTCCGCAGTCGCCTCTATAAACTCCAAAAGCAATTTGACCCTATCCTAGGACATGCTTATGGTCGTCTGAAAACTGAACCAACCAAAGACCGCATCTACAGAGACCGTTCAGGTCAGGCGTTCTGGACCGAGATCACAGGCGACAGCGATTTCTACCTCAAGCTGGTAAGACTTATGAAGGATGTTCCAACCAAACATAGACGGGAATATGCTCCTGCATGGGACGCCGCAATAAACAGATTCACCGCAGAGTTTATCAAGGATTTTTGCTTTCCTGACGGAAGCATAGACTGGGAAAAGCTAGTGCGGTTCGTCAGCGAGGAGAAAACCTTTAAGTCTGCCACAAAACCTCATTAGCTATAACTTTTGCCCTTCTTTCTTTTTCTTCCCCCAAAAAAAATCGCATTTTTACCCTAAAGCCTATATAATGAAACGCGAGGTTTGTTTATGACAGAGCCAAGGTATGAACTAATGAAAGTAGCTCTGGGGGAGGCGGAGGCTGATTTAGCCATCGTTAATGGGGATATAGTAAACGTATATACCGGGGAGGTAATTAAAGGGGCTTCGGTCTTGATTAAAGGTGAAAAGGTAGCCTATGTGGGTACGGATACTGGTAAGTCTATTGGTACCTCAACCAAGGTCATTGATGCCGCTGGTAAAACACTAATACCCGGGCTTATTGACGGTCATGCCCATATCGACGGTCCCTATTCTATAAGTGAAGTATTAAGGTATGCCATCAAGGGTGGCACGACCACTATCATTACCGAGACTTCTAACATTGCTTCGCCCCTGGGGTATGACGGGGTTATTCAATTTTTGAGGTCTAGCCAAAACCAGCCGATAAAGGTCTTTGTTACCGCTCCACCGCTAGTCACCCTAAGCCCGGTAACCGAAGAGCATGCCATTACCGCTGGCAAACTGCGCCAGCTACTCCGGCGAAAGGAGATTATCGGCTTAGGTGAGCCTTACTGGGGTGGGGTGGTCAATGGCGAGCGGAGAATCCTTGAATTAATTGCTGAGACAATAAGGTTGGGTAAGAAGGTTGACGGGCATAGCTCTGGTGCCAGGGGCAACAAGCTGCAAGCCTATATTTCCTCCGGTGTCTCTTCCTGCCACGAGCCAATCACCGTAGAAGAGGTTATAGAAAGGCTGAGACTCGGGCTTTTTGTATTAATAAGGGAAGGCGAAATAAGACGGGAGCTGGAAGCCATCTCCAGGATAAGGGAAGAAAATATCAATTTTAGCCGGCTGGCACTATCAACCGATGGCATAGGACCATGGCAGCTTATCAACGATGGCTATATGGAATTCGTGGTGCAAAAGGCGATTGACCTCGGCTTCAGTCCGATTCTAGCAATACAGATGGCAACAATAAATACCGCCCAGCACTTCGCTATAGATGACGTTATCGGCGGGATTGCCCCGGGCAGGTTGGCTGATATTGTTATTATCCCCGACCTACGCACCATCCGGGCGGAATATGTTATTAGTAACGGGCAGGTCGTTGCCCGGAATGGCGAACCAGTTGTCCTGCCAAGAAAGCACCATTACCCCAAATCAAGCCAAAACAGCATACATCTGGCCAGGAATTTTGACGCTAGTGACTTTGCCATCCATGTAGAAGGCAGCCGTCGTCAGGTAAAAGTCAGGGTGATAGACCAGACTACTGAGTTAGTTACCAGAGAAGCCATTGTGGATATGCCAGTAGCCGATAGTCAGCTTAAGCCCGATAACGCCAAGGATATACTAAAGGTAGCCGCTATTGAGAGGGCTTACGGTACAGGCAAGACATTCGTTGGGTTAATCAGGGGAATTGGGCTTAAGCGGGGGGCTATTGCCACCAGTGCTGTCTGGGACTGTGGCGATATAATAGTAATTGGTGCCGATGAAACCGATATGGCGCAGGCAGTAAACCGGCTTAAGGAATTAGGTGGGGGCATTGTGGTGCGTGCTGGCAACAGAATATTGGCTGAAATATCGCTTCCAGTGGCAGGAGCAATCTCCACCCAGCCTATGGAGACTATAGCTAGCAAATTTCACGATATCCAGCAGGCAGCTACCGATTTGGGCTGCAATCTACCTGATATCCGTATTACCCTGGCTACCCTCCCCACCCCAGCTATACCCTTTCTCCGAATATGCGAACATGGCTTGGTGAGTCTTAGACAAAATAACTTCGTTGACTTAATCGTGGGGTAAACGCTTATGGGTCGGGATAAGGTTAAAGAAGCCAGGCGGCGGCTCTCCCGAGAGCAGGGGACTATTATCAAAGACTGGGGAGGCAGAATCCCTATCGCCCTGGTCTATCCCAACTCCTACTATTTAGGCATGTCCAACCTTGGACTTCACGCCATCTATAGCCTGCTCAATAGCTATAGTGAGTTTGCCTGTGAGAGAGCCTTCTGGGAGATTGAAAATAGGGATAAGCGGTTACCTCCTTTGTCTGTGGAGTCTCAGCGCCCACTTTCTGACTTTGCTGTCCTTGCCTTTTCTGTCTCTTATGAGCTTGACTACCTTAATGTCGTCCATATTCTTAAAGCCAGTGGCATACCCATTTATGCCGCCGACCGTGATGAGAGGTATCCCTTGGTTATAGCCGGTGGTCCGTGCATCATCGCCAACCCCCTCCCCCTTTCCCCCTTCTTTGACTGCCTTTGTATCGGTGAAGCCGAGCCCATAATCCCAGCAATGCTCCCAATCATAGCTAAGGGTATTGGGGGCAGGCGGGACGAACTGCTGAAGGCGCTAGCTTCGCTACCCGGCATCTATGTGCCACAACATTACTCAGGAAAGCCTGTAGTTCGTCAGTGGACAAAAGACCTAGATACCATACCTATCACCTCAGCCATACTCACCCCGGACACCGAGCTGGGCGAGCTTTATTTAATTGAGGTGGAGCGAGGGTGCAACTGGGGCTGCCGCTTTTGCCTTACTAGTAACGCCTTCTACCCAATGCGCCATCGCTCCCTTGATAAACTGATTGCCGGGGCGGAACAAGGGCTCAAGTACAGAAAGCGCTTAGGGCTGGTTGGAGCTGCCGTCTCCGACCACCCCCAGATAGAGGAGCTGCTACTGGAGCTGGGGCAAATGGGGGCTGAGCTCTCCATCAGCTCACTGCGAATGAGACCCCTCTCCCGCATAGTATTAAGGGAGCTAGCCAGAGGAGGAACCAGAACCATTGCCCTTGCCCCTGAGGCTGGCTCCCAGCGCCTGCGCCAGGTTATTAAAAAGAGTATCTCTGAGGAAGATATCCTGGAATCGATGGGGAAGGTGGCAGAGCAGGGGATAAGGCAGGTCAAGCTCTATTTCATGATTGGCTTGCCGTCGGAGACCGAGGAGGACATAGAGGGGATTATAAAATTGACGTTAAATTGTAAGGACATCCTTGATAAGCAGCCTACCGGCTGCCGCCTGGTGCTTAACATCTCTCCCTTTGTGCCCAAGGCAGGCACACCCTTCCAGTGGCTACCCATGACCGAGCCCTCTATCCTCAATCAACGCTTGTCCTTACTTAAAAACAGCCTCATGCCAAAGGGAATCAGGCTTAACTCGGAAAGCCCAGCCTGGAGTCAGGTGCAGGGGGTTTTAGCCCGGGGGGACGAAAAACTAGCTGAGGTGCTGGCTAACATGAAGGAGGTATCGCTATCTGGCTGGCGCAAAGCAGTGGAAAAATGCCATATAGATATTGATTTCTATGCCCATCAAAGGTGGGATACTGGTCACAGGCTACCCTGGACTATAATAGATTCAGGCACAAAGTTTGAGCACCTGAAGAATGAGTTAGAAAGGGCTTTGGCTCAGCGTTAGGAGAGTAGCTCGGTTACAACCTCGTTTATCTCCCGCCCGTCGGCTCTGCCCTTGAGCTGAGCGATGAGCTTGGGCATGACCTTCCCTTTATCGCCGAGTCCCTGTGCCTCCACCTCGACAATAATTCGGCGGGCTTCAGCTACAATCTCCTCACGGGTCATCTGCTGGGGCAGGTACCCCTGAAGGATAGCTAGCTCAGCCTCTTCCTGAGCCACCAGGTCGGGGCGTTTCCCCAGCTTAAAGGCGTCAATGCTTTCTTTGCGCTGCCTGATTTCCTTGGCAATAACCCCATAGATATCAGCGTCTTCTAATTTAGCCTGACGAGCAATTTCGGTATTATTAATCGCTGCCAATGTCAAGCGGATGACTAAGCGCCTCACCTTATCCCCCTGCCTCATTGCCTGCTTAAGGTCATCCGCCAGCTTTTGTTTCAATCCAGTGTCTTTCTGTTCCATACTATCTACTATCTTCTTGGACCTCTAGCACTTCTAGCAGTCTTGCGCCTCTTGGCTGCTTCCTTTCGCTTGCGCTTAAGGCTAGGCTTCTCGTAGAATTCACGGCGGCGTATTTCAGATAAGATACCATCTTGTTGCACCCTTTTGTTAAACCGCCGGAGCAGACTCTCAAAGCTCTCATCACCGCTAGGTCTTACATCAGCCACACGACATCCTCCTCCTTTAACCTTGACTATAACTCACTTTTTAGGTCACTACATTCTAGACAGCTTAAACCATGATGTCAACCATTATGGTGACCTCACCCCCCTCTTTACCCTAAAAAATCTTTGATTTTTCAGGGAACCCGAATTTCTTATGGTGACCTCACCCCCTTTGTCCCCTTGCCTTCGCTGAAGCTTTAGCGCAAGCGGGCCTCTCCTTAGAAAGGAGAGGGGGAAGAATAAAAAAGAGGGGCTGACGCCCCTCTTAGACGCCCCAAAATTAGGAGAGTTGGAGAGAGGCTTTACTTCTCTTAGACACCCGACTAAGGGGGGTGGAGAGAGTAAATACAGGGAGTTTAAGAGGGGCGAAGTCCCTCTTCAGAAAAAAATCTTCCCCCTTCCCCTCTAGGGGAAGGGGGATAAAGGGGGATGGGGTTAATGCTTACTTCTCTTTAATATCTCGCGAGCGGCTATTACACCAGAAGCTGACGCCTGGATCAAGCCGCGGCTAATGCCAGCTCCATCACCAATGGCAAACAGGTTGCTGACCTCAGTCTCCAGGCTGGGACTAAGTTGAAGTCGGCAGGAGTAGAATTTAACCTCAATCCCATAAAGTAGGGTATGGCGTGAGGCGACGCCTGGAGCTAACTTGTCCATTGCCTGGAGCATCTCCACTATCCCGGTGAGGTAGCGGTAAGGGAGGGCAAAGCTGAGGTCGCCGGGGGTGGCATCCTTCAAAGTAGGCTGAACCAAGCCGCGTTCAATGCGGGCTGGGGTGGAGCGCCGACCTTCGGTGAGGTCACCAAAGCGCTGCAACAGAACCCCTCCGCTGAGAATATTAGCCAGCCTCGCCAGGTATTTGCCGTAGGCGATAGGCTCCCGAAACGGCTTGGTGAAAGACGTGCTCACCAGCAGGGCAAAGTTGGTGTTGTTGGTTCTACGCTCGGCATAGCTATGACCGTTAACGGTGATTACTGGGTCACAACCACCGGTGGACTCCATGATGACCTCCCCGCCAGGACACATGCAAAAGGTTCTAACCCGGTCATCAAAGCTCTTTGACAGGAACTCCAGCTTTGACTCATAGAGGACGCTGGTCAAGCTTTCCGTTACCGACGCCGGTACCTCAACCCTAACCCCGACATCAATGGGGTTGCTATGTATGGTCAGATTGAGTCGGCTCGCTTCTTTGGCTAGCCAATCGGCTCCTTCCCTGCCCGGAGCCAGAATAAGGTAGCGGCAGTCAAGGCTATCCCCGGCTTCAGTTATAATCCCTTTGACCTTGCCCTGGTCAACGGTGATGGTGGAAGCTGTTGTCTGGAGCCTGAATTCTATATGCGGGCTGAGGTAATCCCACATCGCCTTAAGCACAGAGCGGCAATTCTCAGTGCCCAGGTGGCGGATGGGCATCGCCACCAGCTTAAGTCCAGCAAGGTCAGCCTTGGTGCGCAGCACGTCAATTCCCTTGCCAACACCATATAGCTTGCTTGGGGCGCCAAACCTGAGGTATACCTCATCAACATAGCGGATAAGCTCCTCAGCCCCGCTCTCGCTAAGGTAACTAGTGAGCCTGCCGCCAACCGCTGATGATAGGGTCAGCTTGCCGTCACTGAAAGCGCCAGCCCCACCCAGACCACAGACAAGGTGGCACGGCGAGCATGGCGGGCAGGGATTGCCGGTGTCACGGGTCAGGCAGTGACGACTGTCAATATGCCTCCCCTTCTCTATAAGCAGGATATCCAGACTAGAGGCTTGGGACAGTTCCAGGGCGGCGAAGATAGCCGCTGGACCACCGCCAACGATGATAACATCGTATATTTTAGCCATTTTCGCCAACCCTGCCATTGTATAACCAGTGACTCTGGTCGTCAAGGAACGGCTTTAATGAATAGTACTTTTGGGTCACACCCAAATGTCCCAAAAGTGTCCTGTTTGTGCCAAAAAACGAATGGTTTTAACGAAACATTAACGCTCATTTTATGGGTAATTAATCCCATTAGCCTAAAATTGGACTATGAGCAGGTGGAAAACTGTTTTACCTCCCATTGACCCCTTGCCATTTGGCAAAATTTATGGTAAACTTAAACGAATATTAATTTGCCATTTGACATTTGCCATTTGGCGAGCTAATATATAAAACCTTTATGTTTAACGATAGTAGCATCAATCTAGGCGAAGTAATCAGGCGCCAGAGGGTTACTATACCACTGACGCTCCATGAGCTGGCTACCATGTCAGGGGTATCCCCGTCCCACCTCGGGCGGATAGAAAGGGGGGAGCGCTATCCTTCAGCCCGCGTCCTGAGGAGGATCGCCAAGCCTCTGGGCTTTGGTGAGGATGGGCTATTTACCTTAGCCGGGTATCTATCCCCCCATTCTTCTGGCGTGGCTGAGGCTGACCCGGTATATTCAAATAGGCAGTTAGACCCCTATGTGGCTGGTGTGTTAGCCCGGGAGCCGGTTGATGTGCAACGTGCCCTCATTGCCATCCTTACTATCTTAAAGAATATTGCTCAGGGTCAAAGCAAGGGATAAGGCAGGGGCAAGAAGGGTCTATGGCTAGGATATTGCCTGAATACCCGTTGAGGAAAATAGGAGGCAAGTGGTAATGAAGAAGAGACTTTTGTATATAAGCATAATAATAGTGCTTATAGTGAGTTTATTCTCAGTTCTACCAGATAAAATGGTTACTAAATCTACGGGGACGCTTGCCTTTGAAAATCATATTGCTCTAGCGGCACAAGCTAATGGGACATTCAGTAACGGAGAACCTTTGCCCCAGCAAATTGGGCCAAGATTAAGTAGAGGGGGGTTGCCAATAGTTTCAGTAACCTATGCCGACCCAGCTAATGAGAATGAAGATGCCCTTACCGTTCTCTTTCACGGCATCCCTAGCATTCATATCCCAAAGTCGGAGTTTTCACTTAAACCCGGTGAGAACACAATGGCTGATGTGGAAGCACGGCTTAATGCTGCCATTCAGAAATTTCTTGAAATACGGACCCCTCTCAGTTCCTTTCCCGCCGATGACCCGGTTATGAGTGGTGTATTGCTGGATAATGAGAGATTAGATAAAGACAATCTAGTCATGGCTCTGGGATATGGAGCCATTCACATATATAGCCTGACCCCACTACAGTTTATAACACAATTCAATGGTCTTGGTACTAGACGACCAACAGGAGAATGGTGGGTGCAGTGAGAAAAGGTTTAATATTCCTGATTGCTTTTGTTCTAGCGTTGGGGCTTTTAATTTTAAGACCTAGGGAGTCTCAGGCGGCTATGACATTTCATAGTGGTTTTGAGAGCGGAGATACAATTGAATGGCCCTATGTTTGGGGGACTTTTACCATTCAGACCAGCATCAAAAAGACTGGCACTTATGCCATGAGATGCAATCCCGCAACGTCACCAGTCTATGTAGATGCCGGAGTGATAACAAACCGCGGGACATTTTATCTCTATATTTCTACCACCCCCAGTATTGAAACAATAATAACGGGCAAGAACAACACAAGCAGCATTCGGCTAACGGCTCCCCCAATGTATATTAAATTGTATGACGGTAGTAAAGATGTGGGTACATCAACAACTCAATTAGCTACTAGTACCTGGTATCGCATCAGCTTTGGTAGGGGCTTATCCAATGGCGCCGTTCACATTGATGGCAATCAGGAAATTTTAACAGCCGCCCCCCTAGCCAGTGGCTTTAATGAAAGCATCGGAGTTATCTCTACGGGGGCAGTTCTTGCTGACTTGTGTTTTGATGATGTTGCCTTTGACGACACAACGTCTACGGCTGATGTTGGTGACATTCATGTCCTGCCTTCTGTCCCTAACGCCGCTGGTGATTTAACACAGCTTACGCCATCAACTGCTCCAAACTGGGATTGTGTTAACGAAATACCCTTTAGTGACGCCGATTATTGCACTAGCACCGCAGCAAGCCAAACCGACTTATACAATATACAGGACGCCTCAGCAATCGGCTTGGTTTCTGGAGACACAATAAAGGCAGTCAGGACACTTCTAAGAGCTGCCTATATAGGCACAGGCCCTGTCGGCACATACTATCTAGCAGTAAAAGACAATGGAATCGAGTATGATGCCCCAATCTCTCTTTCGGGTGCTGCGGCATGGTTCTCCAGGTATGATGCCGCTATGCCCAATGATGGTGCGGCTTGGACCCAGACTAGGTTTAATGCCTTCCAGATAGGGGCTAAGCGTGATACTGGTGGTAGAAGGGACATACGTGATTATGCGGAATGGACAATGGTAGCCTACACCCGACCGCCAACGGTGAATAGTGTAACCTTGCCCGAGACTTCCATGACTCCACAAACGCAATACAGTGTTACCGTGGTGGCAAGTCACGCTAATAAGCTATCTGAGCTAAGCACGGTGGTATTGAAGCTGTGGTATGACAGCAATGGTGGTATCCCCTCTGAAGGCGAGTATGATGCCGCCACCGCCAATACCCAGACTGGCGCCATCATCACCTATACCGTGGCTACAGGTACCTTCACCATACAACCGTCAGCAAGCACCACCTGGGTTTTAGAAACTGGTGAAGCCTTTACTGTGGCAGAGAAGGCAGCTCAAACTGGCGACTGCATCTTTAGATTCAGGCCAGGGAAGGTAGCTACCGAGACCACGGGTAGTGCTAACTGGCAGGTCGCTGCCAAAGCTACCGCTTCAACAGCTACCGGCTTTAGCTATGATACTACCCCAGGTGCCGCTATGAACTGGTATGGCGAGATTAGCCTACCAAGTCCGTCAAGCGTCAACTGGGGCGAGGTAGACCCAGGCACTGACTTTGGTGACCCCACCAGGCAGGGCGCAATCTCAATAACCTACATCGCCAATGGCGACTATGACCAGAGGGTGAGGTCAACGGCTACCTGGACTGGCACCCCTTCCGGCAATGCCACCCTGGATGCCACCGGCAACTGCGCCAATCCAGACCAGTTTGCCCTCAAGGCTGATGACACTGACGTTCTTGGTACTGCGGTGCTGGTTAATACCAGCGGCGTCAGCATAGACAACACCGGCACTCAGACCAGCGAGAGCGGCAATACCGAGGCTAGTAACTACCTGTGGCTGAAGATGGCTGGGACATTTAGCCAAGCCACCTATAACGGTACTATCACCTACACCATTGAGAATAGATAGTTAAGAATGAAAAGTAACCAACAAAGGAGGTGATGCGAGAGTAAAAGGAATTAACCAGAGTCATTATCTCTCATAGAAAGGAGGGAAAAGAAATTGACTAAAACCAGATTATCAGTTATTATAGCAGCAGTGATGACCCTACTGCTGGTGGCGGCACCTATGGCTTATGGTGCAGGAGTGGTTGGGGGCTCATTCACGGCAAAGAATAAGCTGCCCACAGTGAATGCGCTTGTCGCCCCAGATATGACGCCACAGGCGGAGTGGACAACGATAACCGTCACCGTAGAGGATAAGAACAAGATAATCGATGTACAGGAGGTTCACGTAGAGGTCTTCTACGACTCCGTTCCTAGTGACCCGGTGGCACCGGGTGCTGCCAATGTCCAGACCTGTGGCATCCTCACCTGGGATAGGGGCACCGGGTGGAGTATTGCCCCTGGTGCCACAACCTGGGCTATTAATGCCGGCGGTTGCAGCAAGCCCCTTGATACTGTAAGCTCGGGCGACTGGGTCTTCTCCTTCAAGGTGGGCAAGGTAGCCACCGAATCACCAGGCGCCGATAATTGGGACGCCTATGCCAAGGCAAGGGATAATGTCGGCTGGGGCACCACAGACCTTTATGACCGCGACCAGGAGATGTTCTGGTATGGCGAGGTCACGGCAATTACCACTGACGTCGGCTTTGGCGATGTAGACCCAGGCACTGGCTTTGGTGATAATGTCAATGAGCAGACCGGTATCTCAATAAACTACATCTCTAATGGCGCCTACGATGAGCAGGTGAAGTCATCGGCTACCTGGGCTGGGGCAACGTACACGGCAACCTTTGATCAAACAGGTGCCTGTGCTAATGCTGATGAATTTTCGCTGAAGGCTGAGGACAGTGACAGCTACGGTACCGCAGCACAGGTTACTCTGGCTGGTGCCACCATAGACGACACTGGTACTCAGACCACTGAGGCTGGCGACACTGTTGCCACCAACACCCTGTGGTTAAGGCTAGCTGATGTATTTCATGGTGACACCTATACCGGCACCATCACCTACATCATTGCTGATGGCTCATAAGTAAGGAGAATGAGTTAATTTGAAGCGGCATTCTTGGCTTAAATGGGGGGTGATGTCAATCGCCCCCCTGATAGCCCTTGGGCTTGTGTTGGGCCTGGCTATTCCGGCACAGGCGCAGGGCGGTATTGCTATCTCTGGCAGCTTCTACCGCCAGGAGTTTAGGCTGCCTCAGGATACGACGCTTAAGTCTCCCGACGTCTATGTCGTTGTCTTCAATAATAGCAGTAGCAATGTGGATATCCGCATAACTACCGAGACGCCGCCGGGGGTAAAGCTGATTCTTTCGGCGGATGATTTCCCGCTCAAGGCTGGCGAGCAAAAGAGGGTGGAGATAGGCGTTGAGGTCAGCCAGGCGGCTGTTCCCGGGGAGTATAAAGTAAGCGTCACCGCCGAGCCGTACAAGAAGGGTGCCACCGGTATCCAGATAATGGGCGCTGCCCGACAGGAAGCCAAGCTCACCATCATTGGTGAAGCGGCTTTGGTAGAGGTGACTGCGGTCAGTCCGGCGGGCGAGCCGACACCAGCAGTGGTCAGACTGCTCCGGCAGGTGGATAGCCAGACCTTTGAACTTGGCTATTCTGAGACAGGGAGCCTCAAGGTCAGGGTATCGCCGGGGAACTACTCGGCTTCAGCCTATATTGCCGAAAAGAAACTGGCTGAGCAGAGCTTCGCTGTTGCCGCCAATGAAACCAAGAAAATCGCCCTGGAGATAAAAACCGTCTATTTTGAGGGCTTCGGCGTTGTGCCCAATTATAACACCGAGACTGGGGAGCTAGCCTTTGCTGAGGTAGTCTATACCATAAACAACCTATATCAGTCTTTTCCTGAAGCTGAGGTAGTGCTCAAGGTAACCCGAGATGGAGCCAAGCCAGAGGAGGTTAAACTGGCTACCCTAGCCCCCTTAGAGAAGGGTAGGATTGGCTTGAGCTATAACTATGTTCCTAGCGGTGGCTGGGAGAAGGCGACCTATACCTTCAAGCTCAACCTTAATATCGGCGGTGGAACCTATACTACCAGCCGGGAAGAGACACTGGAGACGGGCGCGATATCAGCCCAGGGCGGTATTAACTGGCTGCTTATTGGAGGCATCGCTGGCGGCGTACTCTTGCTGATAATAGTGGTTCTGCTGGTGCGGCGGCAAGCCTACTATTAAGAAGGGTGTAGGCCAGTGAATAAACTGATACTAATAGCGGCATTGGCACTCAGTCTGATGATGAGCCTGATGCCGAGGGTGATTTATGCTGATGGTAATGTCACTGGCAGCTTCACCATAAAATCTGATAATGTCTCTCCGGCAGCGGTTACTGACCTGGCAGTAACCGCTGCCACTTATACCAGCCTGACTCTGACTTGGACTGCCCCCGGTGACGACGTTAATGTAGGCACCGCCGCTCTATACGATATCAGATACTCCACCTCCTTTATAACTGTGGGGAACTGGAATTTTGCCACTCAGTGTAGTGGTGAACCCCATCCGCAGCCTGCCGGTAGTAGTGAAAGCTTTACCGTCACCGGGCTTAGCTCAGGCAGCACGTATTACTTTGCGCTGAAGACTGCTGACGAAGTGCTTAACTGGTCAGCCCTGTCCAACGTCCCGTCAGGGACTACCTTGAGTGGCGGTGGTGCAGGAGGGTGGGGGACGGGAGGTGAGGGGGGGGCATGGGCATGCTCTACTGGCGCAACCTCCATCGCCGGCAAGACTACCGCCCAAGGCTGGGTTCTGAAAACTATCGTGGTCAAATCCCCTGACGAACGGTTCCGGCTAATCATTGAAGCCGGGACTGTGGCTCGAAATCGCTATGGCTCATTCTTAACCTGTGTCGGTATCTTTATAATGGGGGGCTCGCCTTCCCCACCCGAAGATGTCTACATTATTGGCAATATGTATGATGTTACCCCTATTGGAGCCACCTTTTCCCCAACGGCAACCTTAGAATACAGTAATACACCGACTACCATGCCCGTGGGGATTGACGAACAGAGTCTGGTCATAGCCAGCTATGATGAGGTAACCGGTAAATGGATTAAGCTGGACAGTATTGTTGATACTAAAGCCAACACAGTTACGGCAAAAATAAGCCGGCTTAATGCCCTTGCTGTTTTTGGCTATAAGGTGGAAGCACCCCCACCAGCCGCCTTTCAAATTAGCTCGCTCGGCATCTCTCCCACAGCGGTCTATACCGGTGAAACAGTAAATATCAGCATTCAGGTTACTAACATCGGTGGTCAATCTGGCAGCTATCAGGTGATACTTAAGATAAATGGGGTGGCGGAGGCAGACAAGGAGGTAATCCTTGACGCCGGTGCCAGCACCGAGGTTAGCTTTACCATAGCAAAGGAAACTGCCGGCATTTACTCAGTAGACGTTAACGGTGTCACTAGCGTATTTGAGATTATGCCAAAGCCAGTGCCGCCGCCTAAACCTTTCAATTGGTGGTTAATCGTTGGCATTGTAGCCGCAGCATCATTAGCGGCATCGTCGATTTATCACTTCCGCAGGCAGATAAGATATGCCGGTGTTACCGGCGCTCTCTCAGTAGAGGTTAGGAAGGCTGTCTCACTGGCACCAAGGCTTGCGCTAAAAGTTGGGAAGGCTGCCTCACTGGCACCAAGGCTTGCGCTAGAAGCTAGGAGAAAAGTTGGGAAGGCTGCCTCACTGGCACCAAAGCTTGTGCTAGAAGTTAGGAGAAAAGTTGGGAGAGTGGTCTCGCTTACATCAAAGCTTGCATCAAAGGTAACAACGGCAGTTCGCTCTCTGCTTAGCAAATTTAAAAAACCGATAAAAAAGGGCTAACGGCTACAGATTAGGCATAGACAGCGACAACCACGGCGTCCTTGGCGTTATTCTCGTCAAAGAATATAACCGCTATCTTTCTACCCACTGACATCTCCGCTGCGGGCAGATTTCGCGCCACGGCAATACCCTCCAGGTACGCCTTATAGCTGCCAGCAAGCTGGACGGTAGCGGTATAGTCCCCGGGGTTAAAACCCTTCAGCACCCCTTTCCTCAGCCTCATTGTTATAACCCCTCCTCTCTCTTAACCTGTGTTTTTCTTCCCACCCAGCCCACCCTATAGAGGTTTCACCTCTTTACAATCTCCTTGCCCCACCCCCTAGGGGAGGGGAAATTACAGAATAAGCCGCAGACACCTCTAGGGCGGGAGGGTGGGAAAAGATAAGGGTCTATACTCCTCCAAGTAATAAACGCTGCCGATACTCCCCGCTTTTCGGATTATAGTTCAAGGTTACTCCAAGCACCCGCCTTTTAGCGACATCAAGACCAGCCCGACTATCAGTTATGTCAATAACGTCATATAGCTGCTGACCACAATTAACCGGGATGAGGATGGAGCCATTAACCGATTCCACCTCCGCCCCTCTTAGATAGGCTTCCCCCCTCTGCTCAGCCTTGGTTACGGTGTCTATATTCCTGTCTTCAACCTGCCTCAACCGGGCATAGAGCCTATCTATCTGGTCCCAGTTGAAGCAGTCAACCACTATCGCCTTTCCCAGTACCGGGTCAAAACCCTCAACCTGGACACGGTTAAGCTCAAAGGCTTCAGATTTATACCTGCCCTCAACTATAGGATGAGATAAGCCATAGGAATAAGCAGAGACATCGGTGGCTTGCGGGTTTACCACATAGGCTTTGTTACCCTCAATAAATAGGATATCAGGAACGAAGGATAGTAACCGGCTGATAACGCTGTCACCGCTATTATTGGGGTTGATGGTGAAATCGGGGTAGTAGCCGGTTAACACCGCCGACTGGGATTTGGCTTCAAGCCTCAGCCCAACCCTGGCAAGCACAAACTGAAGAAGCTGTTTAACGCTCAGCTCATTACCTTGCTTGTTCCAGCGGAACTGGTGCCTGGCTCTCCAGCCCTGAATTAAGCTCCAGCCGTCCGAGGCATAGAGAACCAGGTTAGCCTTACCGCCGGAGCTGATATGTTCATAGGCGTTGAGGGTAAAGGCAAGTCCTGAGCTCGTCTCATTCCCCTGAGAGGTAATATAACCGGGGCTGAACTCCAATTGACAGCCGATGTCAAAAATTGAGAGGTCACCTTGCCCTGGTGCCACATACCTGCCATCGTCGTTTCTGAGTTCAACAATAAGGTTACCTCTGGTTTCACCAGCCTCCAGCCTTAATGAGAGGACGTCGGCGGATAAATCTAGGCTCTCGGGGGTCAGCCTAGCCCGCCACACCCCGTATGGAGTAGATAACCAGCAGTACTCGCCATGGTGAGCAATAGCCATGCCATACTGGCAGGAAAGGTTAAACGGCACCGGCTCATGCCACTGGTTGTCAATAAACCTGCCATCCACGGTTGAGTGCGACCAGAAGGGGCGGTTATAAGACTCGGTGCCGCTGAACCCCTCAACAAAGAAACAGCGATAGACATCGGGCTTATCCATAAATGCCGCCCGGTATTCAAAGCTGCCATCGGATGGGGCTGAGGCAAACTCCCTCAGCTCCGACCAGGTGCCAGCAGCCACATCCCCGCCATCACCGTAAACCAGTGACCACAATTTAAAATTACCATCTGAATCCTTGCCGGTAACAAAAAGGTTCCAGTCGCCACCATAAACGGTGGCAACACCTGATAGGTCGCCGGTTGACTTACCCCAGGCGACCCTATCCCCCCAGCTACCGCCTATTCGCTTCATCACATAGAGGGTCGCCTGGTCAGCAAAGAACAGGGCAATATCACCATTTGGCTTATATGAGGCGGCGATGCCACTGATGGCGGTGGTGGGGGTATAGCCAAGGAGCTGAGGGCTTCCCCAGCTAACCCCGTAGTCGGTGCTCTTCAAGTGGTAGACCTTCCTGTCGCTCTTAATCCAGAAGATGGAGACCTCAGCCCCCAGGGAGCAGCAAGCGACAATAACAGCGTCATACTGGCTGGTGTAGACCCACTGGCTGAAATCGGATTGGGGGTTGGGATTGGGCACCCTCTGGCGATACAGCTTCCTGGAGTCAGCGGTGGGTGTTATCCTGACCCTGATTAGGGAGCCATCCCCGGGCATGGTCACAGCATGAAAGTAATCATCCTCTAGGCCGGTGTAGAGCCTTTCCCACCGCAGGTTGACTACCCCGGAGTGCCTGTTTGACGCTTCCACCTTGACATAGGGGGCACAGGTAGCCTGTTTCTGGGCGGCAAGTAATGTTGAACTAAGCTGCCTCATCTAGCCTCCGTTACACCCTGTAGAGCTGGCGAATTCTGACCAGGTTCCTTCTCCCCAGTCTCTTTAGCTCGCTTCTAAATTGCTTTAGCCTGTCATTACCCCAGGTGAGGAATTCCCCCGGGGTGGTGGTGCCACCAAGACTAACCCTATTGATGGCATAGCTTGCCCACTCCACAGCGGCATAGCCCCCAGCACCGATAGCGATTAAGTCCTCGTGCTTGGTAGGGATAGTAGACCCCTGGGCATCAAGGGTATGGAGCATACCGTAATAGACAATGCAGTTAGAGCCATCGGGGACTTCATCGCCAAAAAGGGTCAGCGCATGCCCCCAGAGAGCGAACCTCTGGTAGCCGGGCGGGAACTTGTCCGTGGGATACTCTACCGCCTCCACCATAACCCTATCGGCAAGAGCTGATATATCAATCACCCTGGAGCCTGGGGTGGTAGGCAGGGTGGCTTTTGCCGGCAACGGCACCGCCTCAGAGAACTCCTTTACCGCGTGGGCGATGTGCCGGTCCAGCTCGTCATCGCTCCATCTGTAGCTTGATGGGTCTTCATCCTTCAGGTCGCGCCTGAGGATACCTCTCATCGTGTTTAGGTCCATAATTTCATACCTCCCCCCTTGGTTGGCATTTCTATCTTGGCGACAAGTAAGTCCAAGCCCCGCCCCAGCTCACTGGCAAACAGCTCCTTGAGCAGCCCAACGAGTTGAGCCACTTCAATACCACTGCCGGTGTCAAAGGCAGCTAGTAATCTGGCAGCAAGGGCTTCAATGCCAGCACCGGTTTCGCTGCCAGTCAAGACAGCGCTCGGCACTGGTGTGCCCTCAACCCCGGAACCGATATCAGATGATGACTTAGCTTCTGGCGTCTCCAGCGAGACATAGGCATCAGCGCCAGAGCCAGTATCGGATGAGGTCTTGGCAACGACTGACTCCCAGCCAGCCACTAAATCATACCAATTGGCGCTGCCAAAGCCGCTTCCTGCCGGGTCAGGGAAGGTAAAGGTTGAGTAGGTTGCTGACTTATACCTCTGTTGATTGCCTGAGCCAACATTGTAAGCCTGAACAGCCCCATTGGTATCAATACAAATAGCTAGCCAATAGTATGTGCCACTGGTTATTGAGGTTGAGGTAAAATTAAGTGTTCTCCAGGCACCAGCGGTTACCGCCTGCCCGGTATTCATCGCCGTAATCAAAGCTCCAGGCTCACCAGCGCTATCTGCATATATGGCGCACTTTACGTTGCCATTGGCATTGCACTTTACCCGAAACTCGTTCATAGTGCCACTAGCTACCGCTTGAAACCGAGACAAAAGGAAATAATTACTAGACTCGTTTGAGCCAGAAATATCATCGGCACCGACTAGCTTAATTGCCACTTGTCCCCCTCTCTCATCAGCTCAAGGTAATCGAAACTTCCAAAGTCCAGGTGCCAGAGGATTTTGTCCCCAGGGCGTCAACTTTTCTATTAAGGCACTTGCCACTAGTTGCGTGTTTTACCACCCATTCATTCCAGGTATAATTGGCATCTGAAGCGCCGAAGCTAGCCTTAAAGGTTGCCTTTTGAGAAGTAGAGGTGGGATAGCCGGTCTCCATCCCCTTATAGGTCTTGTTGGTCGCTGCCTGCAAATCTGTCTGGGTGGCATTAGCCGCAGTATTAGAATCGCCAACGCCAATCTGGGCACTTGCGTTACTAAAGTGGTTAGCCGAATCGCCGACGATTAAGTCCCACATCTCATCAATGCCAGTATTCAAGAGGCAGTTATCCTCACCCTCAATCACCTCATAAGGCTTGGTATTTCCCAAAAAAGCAAGACGCTCTTCTGGCGACCTACAGGCATTTATATCGCCCTCTTTCTTCTCAAGCCGATAGCGACATATCCACTGAGCTACGTCTTTGTTTTCCATCTTTTTCTCCTCCCTTTGGGGAGCCTCTTAAGAGGCTCCCCAAAAAATTTATGCATTTAGTCTTGGACCCCGATTAAAGCGGCGGCCTTGATTGAGCTGAACAGGGCCAGCGAGCAGTACCACTTAATTCGGGTTCGTGATGCATCCTTGGTCTCAAGCGAGCCTACTGGCTCCACAGTAATATGACCGGGGCTGGTCAAGCCGCATAGCGCCCCCTCGCCCATCTGGAAGGCGTAGATAGTGGAGCAGGTGCCGCCGGTGGTGGCCGTCTCTACCCCACCGGTAAGGACATGGGTATCCAGTATCCAGTCATTAACGCCAATGGGGATGCCGTCCCACAACTGGATGAAGTTACCCCAGTTGTCCCTATCGGTCTCAATCATGCCTCCAGCCGCCCTGACCAGGGCGTTGAGCTTGCGCCTTGAGCGCCGGCTCATAAGCAGTAGGGCAGGCTTACCACCCTTTACGACATCAATAAGCTCATCTAGTTTCGCCAGGGTCAGGGTAGCCCCGGTATCACCCATGGCTATCACCTGACTAGAGGCGGTGGTGGTATCAATAAGCTTCCTCAGACCATCAAACTGCTTGGGGTTAGTAGTTGCATTTCCATAGATGAAGGTCTCCTCAAACTTGTCCCTGAGCGCCTTAGCCTTGAGCTCAACCACGGCTGCCTCCAGGTCCTGGATATTACTGCGGGTCGCCTTAAGGAAGTTATCAACATCGGCGTCACCGCCCATAATCTTCAGGCTTGCCGTTTTCTGCTCAAAGGTTGGTGTTGACTCAGCCCAGGTATCACCAACATCATAGAAATCTATGGTGGGCAGGGTCTTCTCCTGGTTATAGGTCAGGACGTTACCCACAATCTCAACAAAGGGAAGGTGCTGAAGGATGGGTGAGTCCTTAACTATGGTCTCCACTACCCCTTGCAGAAGCATATCGTTTGATAGCTTGGCTGCCTCATTTAATGTTAATGCCACTTTTTATCTCCTTTCTCCTATTGCATATTGAATCTTGTCCCGCGGGGATAGGACGGAGAGGTCTACTCCTCTCCTCTGGGGAGCCCCTGCCGGCACCCTAGCCCCAGCTATCTCTGCCTCCAGTTCCTTCTTCACCCTAGTGATGAGGTTCAGGGCATCTTCTACTGACTTATCAATAGCCTCAATGCTCTCCCCGGTTATCAGCTCCTCGGGCACGGCGGGGTTTGACTTAACCACCTGAGCCCGGTAGCTTGATATTGCCTGAGATAACCGGGTTTCAAGCTCAGCCAGGGACTGCTTGAGGGCGGCAATCTGGTCATCCCGAATAGCTACCGCCTGCTCAAGCTCAGCGATGCGCAAGTTCTTGGCAGCAAGCTCCTCATCCTTTTGAGCTAGCAGCGCCTCAAGCTGGGCAACCCTAGAGCTCTCCAGCTCCTCCCCAACGAGTTCTTGGTTTTGATTGTTCTTATTTGGCAATTTTCACCTCCTATGGAGATTCCTCAACGCCTCCAGCCTCGGCGGTTAAAGCTCTCCCTCCCTCTCCACCTCGGGTTGACTTGGCGTTAAGCGGGTTCCCAGAAAAATCTCCGATTTTTCTGGGTGAATTAAGCTCTTTGTTCATTCTGAGGATTTCCTCCCTCTCCTCCAGCCATCGCTTAAACTCATTCTCCGGGTCTTCAATCCCCACCTCCTCCATAGCCCCGCGCCGGGAATGGATACCACTCTGAACCATTGCCTGCTCGTTAGAGACCAGCCGGCTTAAATCCTGGGGTAGTACCGGACTCCAGACTACTCGTAACCGGTTTTCGCCAAACTCCTTTCCTTGGTATTTCTCCAGGAGGCTAAGGATCATCCGGTTTCTCCGGTTATAGACGGCGGTCCGGATAATCCGTTTTCGCCTCACCTTCTGAAGTAGGGGGTTAAGCTCAATCTCAAGGGCTACCCCAGATAGGTCTCTCTCGGTGCCACCAAAGGCAGCCCGCGGGGATTCAGATATATCGTGCAGGATTCTATATAGTATGTTGATATAATCTATGTGTAGCCTGACCCCACCACCCTGCAGCAGGTCAAGGAGATAGGCTTTGGCATCCTCAGGGATAGTCCACACCGCCCCCGGTTTGACGGCAATATCCTCAGCCTCTTCCACATTCTCCAGGACGGCGATAGGATTGCCCGATAACTCCAGTATCCGCGATAGCTGCGACACTGCCCGATTAAGCTCCCGCTGCGACTCCATAATCTGCGATAGGTCAGATATTCCCCAGAACTTCTTTGGTTCTCTAAGGTTGGGGTAGATAACGAACGGGATAAAACCGTAGGGATTGGGCTTCTTCTCCAACAGCTCGTCATCCAGGTAGAGCTCAAATTCAGCGTCGGTCCACAGCTCAACAATAGTCGCCGTTTTATCCTTGGGCTTTACCTGATAGAGGAACTCGCTTTCTTCAGCGGTGAGGCTGTATCTAGAGGCTACCCTCCATATCCTTGAGGTATCATCACCCCGCCACCAGGCATAGATTCCCTGGACATCAGGGGCGGTAACCTTTACCTTCTTCGCCTCTCCGTCCCAGATAACCTTGTAACCGGCATCGCCAAGGATGGCGCAGTCAATCTCGGTCTCAAGGTCAAGCTGCTCCAGGTTATTATCCTCATAGACCTGGCGTAGTGCTGCTTCGGCGCTGCGGGCTTTTGTTTTGACTTCGTCTGAATCACCCACGCCGTCCACAGCAAAGTTAATGCCGGACATTAGGTATGAGGTAAGCTTGTCAATAAAGACCTTGGTATAGTTGAAGGTCAGCCGTTTCTCCCCCCACCTCTCTCTCCCCTCCCACTGCCGACCATGGTAGAAATCAAGTAGCTCCCGATATCCCCTGAGCCGGTCGATATCAAGACGGTTTAACTGTGAGATAGTAGAAGTTCTATCCATTTTTAGCCCTCTTTAGTATCCGCTGGATGGTGCGCCGACTAACACCGAACATAGAAGCCAGCTCCTTCTCTCCTTTGCCCTGGGTAGTGAACAGCCTTAATACCTCCCTGTTTCTCAACCCATTTAGCCACTGCTGTTTACCCCCGGGCTGAGCATAAATACAGTCAGGAAACGGACAGTTAAGGCATGAGTTAGCAAGTTCGCACCCATCATCTTTATAGTGGCAGTACTCCGGGGGTAAATCCTGTCCACTCTCATCCCCACGCATGGCTTACATCCCCCAATTAAGCAGTGCGATGTTTATATTAGCACATATGTTCTAATATAGTCAACAGTATTTTGTCACCTTTTATATTCACCCTATCCCCTTTATCCCCTTCCCCTCAAGGGGAAGGGGAAGATTTTTTAGAAGAGGGGCTGGCGCCCCTCTTGGACACCCCTAATTAAACAAGCTCTGAAGAGAGATTTAGAGGGGGGTGAGGTGCAGAAAGTTGAGGTATCACTAAGGTATTGAACGAGTATTAGGGGATTGACACGGCGTGGACGGAAGGCTATTATTAGGTAAATATAAATTGCTAATTATAACTACAGCAAGCAATATCTGGCGGCATTGGAGGTAAGTAGTGAGATTTAATAGAGCTTTTGTCATTTCGGCAACAACCGTCATCCTTTTGATACTCGCCATAACCATTTCCGCCACTCCAGCCCTTGCCGCCCCCATCATTACCCTATCCCCGTCATCGGGTACAGCCGGTACCCAAGTTACAGTTACTGGAACAAATTTCGATTCCTATAAGACCGACCAGATGTACATATATTTTGCTAATACCGAAGTCGCTGGCAGCCCGTTAACTCCAACCGGCGGCACATTCACCCTTACTTTCCAAGTTCCTGACAGTGCTACGTCTGGAACAGCCTTGGTCACGGTTAGGGATAAGGATGGCAACCAATTAGCCAAGGCGGAATTTGTTGTTCCCAAACCAAGCATTATGCTTGATAAAGGGGGAGGGGTTGTTGGCACCACGGTAAAAATTAACGGCACAGGCTTTCGTGCCAGCCAAATGGTAACCTTCACCTATTCCAATCATACTAAGACAAAACTGGGCGAGGTGGCAGCTACCCCTACAGGTGGAATAAAAGATTACGTCTTCAATATTCCTGAGAGCACCGGCAAGGAACATAAGGTTATAGCTAGTGACCTGGCAGGTAATACTGCTGAAGCTACTTTTACCGTCATACCATCCGTTGTCCTTAAACCAGTATCGGGGGCTATCGGTGATACGGTAATTGTTACCGGCACCGGCTTTGGCTACAACAGCCGGGTTACTATTGATTTTAATCAGAAGCAGGTGGCAACAACTAAGACAGGAACCAACGGCAGCCTTGAAGCTACCTTTAAGGTGCCAGACATGGAACTCCTGCCCTATAATGTGGATGTAACCGACGTAGAGGGTAATACCGCTACTGCCGCGTTCACCATAAACGCCGGTGAGGTTAGCTTTGTCTTCCCCCAGTGGGGTATATATGCTCTGATGGGGTTAGGTGGGGTGGTGCTCTTTTTCTTCGGTGTCTGGCTAGGCAGAAAATATACCCTTACTTACGGGGGTTGATAACCCCTCTTAAACACCCTGTGGGCTTCCCCTCGCCCCCCTCGGCTCGTACTGGCTGCCGGCTTCCACTAGAAGTGCCAAGCTCATCAGGAAGTCGTCGTGCCCCTCGGAAGGGTCAACGTAGAAGTTCATCGTCTGCGAGGGGCGATACTGGCTCTTCGCCCTCTCCATCTCAAACCAGAACTCCTGGTACTCCGATGAGCCATCGCTTTTATAAACCTTGAGCCGACCAGAGTTAATCGCCGCTAACAGGTTAAAGCCTAATGTTGATTTTGACTGCTGGGTGAAGGTAAACGGAGAAACCCTTGAGCCAAGGGCTTGCCTTAAGAATGAGCTCACCGGCTGACCAATGCCGGTAGCGTCAACCACTACCTTGCGGCAGTGCCACACGTTCTTGAGGATATCAACCAGCTGGGGGTAGAGTTCAGCGTGCCTTCTACCCTTCCAGCAGTAATGCTCAACAACACATATCCTCGGCTGCTTCTGAATGGCATCAATGGTAGAAAAGTCCAGCTCGCCGATGGTAACCACTGTGGAATCCTGGCGTGGCTTGAGATAGCCTCCCTCCTCAGCCTCCCCACCAAGGTCAATACCGCCAACATAGACCTTGGCTGGTTCAGCCTGGTGTTTTCTCTCATGCTCCCCCTGCAGTTGAGCCAGTTGCTGGCGGCTCAAAAATCCCCCACCGCCATGGATGGGCAGAAGCCGGTACTGGGTCAAAAACAGGGGGTGGCTCTCACCAAGACGCTCCCTCTCCGCCTCAACATAGGCTCGGTAGTCGGCGTTATACTTGGCGACTTCCTCCCAGTCATAGCGGAAGTGGCGTCTAATACCGTCTTTATTCTCCAGCCCTAAATTGGTCTGCTTCACCTCCTCAAGCAGGGTGGAGTCATCCCAGGTGGTGCCGTAGTGGACGGTAGTAACATTGGTCGCTGCCCCCATCGGCTTGAACTCCTTGGTGTACTTCTCCTTGCTCACATCCTGGGACTCATCTATCTCCAACAGGATATGGGCGGTATTGCCCACCACATTAGCTGACTCATCCGCCGACAAGAATATTGCCCGGGCATTCCCCAGCCTGATGATGTAACCAAGCTCAGCCACCCAGATGCCACTAAAGCCGGCGTCGTTTAGTCTATCTTTGAGCCGCATCATAGAGATGACCGTCTGCGGCTTAAACGTGGGCGAGCATTTTACTAGGTTCTTCGGCTCCAGCATATAAAGGGTTAAAAGCAAAAGCTCAAGCTGGGCTGATAGTTCATTCTTACCCCCCTGCCGCGCCATCTCCACAGAAAAGGTAAGCCCCTTCTTAGCAAAAACGCTATCAAGTATCGCCAATGCTACCTCTTGCTGGTATGGTCTAAGTCTAATCATAGCGACTATTTATCAACCTCACCCCCTGACCCCCTCTCCACTCTTGGAGAGGGGGAAGATTTTTTATAGAAGAGGGACTTCGTCCCTCTTAAACTCCCTATAACGTGTATTTGGGCTGACGCCCTTCTTGAACACCCCACTCTCGGGGTGGGGGAGATAAATCCCTTTCAGTCTCCCTTTACGAAAGGGAGAGGCCACGTTTCCCCCTTTGGAAAAGGGGGACTAAGGGGGATTTCCCCGCGATGGGGGTGGGTGGGAAAAAGACGCACAGGGGAAAGGGGGCAGGGGATGGGTCACTAATTGACTATTTTTTGAGACTAACCCCAACCCCGATTCCAAGCGGGATAGCGATGTCCCTGATGACATTACCTATCGCCTCCTTGAGCCCCTTCCTCTGCTCCTTGCTGATGTTATATCTAGTCCGGATCAGTCTCTCCAAGGCATTAGTTACCTGCATAATAAGCCTGATATTCTCCGGCTCACTTTCAAGGAGAGACTTTATCTTAACCCTGAGCAGGGTAATCTCATCATCAATCCCCTCAACACCAGAGGCTAGCTCAAAATCAAGCTGCTCTGCCTCATCAAGAACCTTGGCGTAAAAACCAGGCTTACGAGCGCTCGGTTTGCTCTTTAGTACGCCTCTTTTTCCCCCTGCTTTTGCTGACATACGGTCTATCTCCATTCTTCAGTAGTCTGGCAGTAGCTAAGACAATGGTATGGGCAGCAAGGTCCCATCTCTGAATCTCCACAGCTAGCTTCAGTAGCCTCATACCCTCCCCCTTTCATGTATCTATAGTAGCACATATGTTCTAATATGACTACAGGCATTTGTCACCTTTTATATTCACCCTATCCCCTTTATCCCCTTCCCCTCAAGGGGAAGGGGAAAATTTTTCTGAAGAGGGACTTTGTCCCTCTTAAACTCCCTTATTGCATTTGGGGCTTCGCCCCCTCCCTAAAATCTCTCCTTCTTTGATGAGAGCTTACTCAATCAGGGGCGCCTAAGAGAGCGTCACCCCCTTTGAAAGAATAACCAAAATAAAAGGGGAGTTTAAGAGGGGGGCGAAGCCCCCCTCTTTTCTATTCCTCCCCCTCTCCTTTTCAAGGAGAGGGGGATACAGGGGGTGAGGTTAAAAACAAATTGATATTACAATATAGCCATTGTAAAATGGGTGGGACGAAAATGGGTATTGCCAAGCAACTCTACCAGCTTCAGGAGCTTGACCTGGAGATAGAGTCCAATGAGCAAGCGCTAAACCAGGCTACAAGCCAACTGGGAGAGAGCGAGGCTGTGCTCAAAGCCCAGAGTCAACTCCAGTTGGAGCAGCAGCGCCTTGAGGAACTAAGACGAAAACAGCACTCCGCAGAGTGGGAGCTTGATGACCTCGTGACCAAGCTCAATACTGCGGAAGAGACGCTATTCAGTGGCAGGATAAAGAACCCGAAGGAGCTTTCCAACCTCCAGCATGAGGTTGAGGTGCTGAAGGCCAAGCGTAACCAGATGGAGGATAAGGCGCTGGAGATAATGGAGCAGGTTGAACTATCTGAGACCAGTGTCGGCAGGATAAGCAGCGAGCTGGAGAAGATGAAGACGGAGTGGCACCGCCAGCAGCAGGAGCTATCTGACAGCGTTGAGCGGCTTAAAGCCATACTTTCTGACCTCAGCCACAAGCGCCAGCTTCTCTTAGAAGAGACCTCTCCCCAGGTAGTTGAGCTCTATCAGGGACTCAGAAGAGAAAAGGGAATAGCAGTAGCCAGGGTGGAGCAGGGGATATGCCGGGGCTGTCGGATATCACTGCCGACCACCGAGTTGCAACAGGCAAGAAGTGGCAGCCTGATAAGATGCAGTAGCTGCGGGCGTATTCTGTTCCTAGCCTGAGGGCTAGAAATTGACCCCATCCCCCTGACCCCCTTCCCCTTGATAAGGGGAAGGGGGAAGTAGTTTTAAGAGGGGGGCTTTGCCCCCCTCTTTTCTACTCCTCCCCCTCTCCTAGAAGGAGAGGGGGATTAAGGGGGTGAGGTAGAGAAAGTTGACTTATAACGCCTTCTATATTACAGTGTAATTGGGTCAAGTAGACCGGGTGACCGCTCTCCTTCTTTGAAGGAGGGAGGAAAGTCCGAACTCCACCGGGCAGGATGCTGGGTAACACCCAGGAGGGGCGACCCTACGGAAAGTGCAACAGAAACATACCGCCCTTCCCTCAGGGAAGGGTAAGGGTGAAATGGTGAGGTAAGAGCTCACCAGCGTCTGGGTGACCAGATGTCTGGGTAAACCCCATCCGGAGCAAGACCAAATAGAGGGACAAAGGGACGTCCGGCCTGTCCCTGGGTTGGTCGCTTGATCCTTCCGGTAACGGAAGGGCTAGATAGATGGTCACCGTCCTTCCCCTGGGAAGGATACAGAACTCGGCTTACAGGTTTACTTGACCTTTTTACTACTAACTTCCTACCTTTCAGCTTGGAGGTTGAGAAAAGGGGAGGCACGTCCGATGGTAAAAACAATAAAGATTATAGCGGTAACCCTCCTACTGGCAGCTATTGTGGCATTATCCTTCGGGGCAGGCTGTGCTCTAGGTTCAAGAACCTCCCCCGGCCTTAGTCTGGATATTGTGGAGCAGGCGTGGAACTTAATCTCTCAGGATTATGTGGATAAGGACAAGCTTGACGCCAACAAATTGACCCAAGGAGCGATTAAGGGCATGGTGGAGGCGCTGGATGACCCTTATACCTCCTACCTTGATACCACAGCCTACCAACTGATAGTGAGTGACCTGGCGGGGGAATTTACTGGTATCGGCGCTTATGTAGGGGTTAAGGATAGACAACTAACAATTACTGCCCCCATTCCCGATTCACCGGCGGAAAAGGCAGGCATCAGGGCTGGCGATATAGTCCTGGAAATCAATGGCAGGTCTACCTCAGGGATAAGCTCGGTTGAGGCTGTGCTCAGCATCCGAGGTCCTAAGGGGACACCGGTTACCCTCCTTATCCTTCACCAAGGAGAGACCGAGCCAGAGGTGATTGAGATAGTTAGGGCTGAGATTGAGGTACCCAGCGTCCGCTCTGAGATGAAAGAGGACATCGCTTATATAAATATTACCGAATTCACCAAACGCACCGCTGAAGAGCTAGCCTCGAAACTAAAGAGCATGCCCCAGCAGACTACTGGCATTATCCTTGACCTGCGCCGTAATCCCGGCGGCTTGCTGGATACAGCAATTGATGTCGCTAGCTTCTTCTTGAAGAAGGGGGTGGTGGTGGATGTGGTGGATAGTCAAGGGAAGCACACTACTTCCTCAGTCAAGCCTAGCCAAATAACCACTGACCTACCTCTGGTGGTTCTGGTTGATGGTCATAGTATTAGTGCCAGTGAGGTGTTAGCTGGAGCCCTGCAAGACTACGGTCGTGCCACTATTGCTGGTGCCAAAACCTATGGCAAGGGCAGTGTCTGTGTCCTGCGCCAGCTTAAAGACGGCTCAGGGCTATACATCACCACCGCTCGCTTTCTCACCCCAAACGGTCGTCTCATTGAAGGCAAAGGGTTAGCCCCGGACCATGAGCTTAAAGCAGACGAGGACGCCATCCAATGGGCTATAGACTTTCTGAAGACCCATTGAATATGTCCTTAACCATATAGTCTCCATGTAGGCGGTAGCCAAATTCAGTGTGGTAGTATTCTCTAGTCCCAACGCCACTCAATATTATCATTCTCTCTGCCTGAAATTCCTCCCGGGCTACCCGCTCTGCCTCATGGAGCAAGGCTTTACCCAGACCCTTATGTTGAGCCGCTTCCTCTTTTTGCTCACTAATGGGAACCTCAGGTCCATAGACATGTAATTCCCGTATCAGGGCTGAATTTCCCGCTGGCTTAGTTTGAATCCTCATCCGCAGCAGTCCAAACAGGGTTTCCACTTCGTCTTCAAAGGATAGAAAGATTTCCCTGCCCTCCGATGCTTCATAATCCATCCTCACCATTTGGGGCTCGCCTATTTCCCAGCCATCCCGTGCTCGGTGACCATACTCCCGGCAACGGATGCACTTACATTCAATTCCCCTCTGCCTCATTCGCTGCTTGAGCACCCCTCGTAGCGAGTCGGTGCAACCGGCAGTGATAAACCTGGCTGGGATATCACGCAGCACCCGCGATATCCGAACATACTTGGGCACGATAGACTTAATATTAATCATCAGGTCAATCAAGGTTTTAGTGTCGTAGGGCTGATAGCGGTCTTCCTGATACCATCTCTCCAGCTCAGTGCCCGCAACCACCATTGTCGGATATAGCTTCAAACCGTCCGGCCTAAAACGGGAGTCATCAAACAGCAGCCTGGATAGCTCTAGGTCCTTTTCCGGGGTTGAGCCAGGCAGCCCTGGCATCCAGTGGTAATGCACCTTAAAGCCATTCTCCCGGAGCAAGGCAGTAGCCTTGACCACATCCTCAACCCCGTGCCCCCGTCTTATCAATTTATAGATTTCATCATCCAAGGTCTGAACCCCAAGCTCCACCCTGGTGGCGCCAAACTCAAGCATTCGGGAAATCTCCTCCTGCCGGCACCAATCTGGTCTGGTCTCAATACATAGTCCGGTACAGCGGTGCTTGGCGGCTTGGTTAAGTCTTTTTGCCTCTCCCAGGTCGGCTGATTCCTCACCGTTTAGGCCGTCAAGGCAATCCTTGATAAACTGATATTGATAATCCTCAGGGTAAGCCAGAAAGGTGCCCCCCATCACTATAAGCTCAACCTTATCTATAGGGTGCCCCATTTCCGCCAGAGCCTTTAGCCTAACCTTGATTTGCTTCTTGGCATCAAAGTCGCAATTTCTGGCTCGCAGCACTGCTGGCGACCCCGGGGTATAGCTCCGGGGAATAGCTGAGTAGGAAGGGCAATATACGCACTGCCCGGGGCACTTTAAGGGCTGGGTCATTACCGCCACCGGGGTAACCCCAGAGATAGTCCTTGCAAATTTCTTCATATTATGTCATAAACAGTGTAGCAAATTTAGTTAAGAAAGTGAAAGTAAGAGAGGGGGCAAAGTCCCCACCCGTTTTATATCTATTCCCACCCACCGCCCTTAAGTGGAAGGGGTTCGCCCCACCCCAAAGAGGAAGGAACACAATGGTTAAAAATGGGGGAGTGGGGCAGAAAGTTTTAGAAGCGTAGCTTATGAGGGTGGGCTGGGTGGGAAAAAGAACTATCTTAAAAAATGGGGGGATAGGGTGAATAAAGAAGTCTTTGACCAGATAGCACCAAGCTGGTATAACTTCAGACACTGGTCTATCTTCACCAGTGAGCTTGAGGCTCTGGCAAAGCGGTGGCAAAGGGGGAAGCTGCTAAACCTTGGCTGTGCCCATGGACCTGACTTTCTGCCCTTCAGGGAAGGCTTTGAGTTATACGGGGTTGACTTCTCGCCCCAGATGCTTAAGTTCGCCCGAAAATACTCCCGAAAATTTAGCTTTGCCGTCAATCTGGCGCTGGCTGATGTCAGACAGCTGCCATATCCCGATGAGACATTTGACTGGGCAATATCGGTCGCCACCTATCACCACCTCAAGGGTGGAGAACAGCAAGCAGCACTAAACGAGCTGAGGCGGGTCTTAAAGCCCGGTGGTGAGGCGTTTATTACGGTATGGAATCGTTGGCAAGTGAGGTTCTGGTTCAAGAGTAAGGAGGTAAAAGTCCCGTGGCGGAAGGGGAGTAAGACGCTTTATCGCTACTACCACCTCTTCTCCTACCCCGAACTGGAAAGGCTGGTAAAGAAATCTGGCTTTGCGGTAATAAACGCCTTCCCCGAAAGCTCCTACCGCTTCCCGGTAAAGTTTTTTTCGCGGAATATCTGTCTGCTGATGAAGAAAGGCTTGGCTTAACCCTCAAAGGTTCTGACATAATTAACAAGCTCGCTGCGGCGAAAGCCCAGACGCTGGAAGAAGCGCTTGAGGTCAGTATTGCGTTCGTCAAGGACGGCGCGTATGGTGTTAATCCCTTCAGCGTGACAGTGTTCCAGTAGCGCATTAACTAATCGACTGGCAACACCGCGCCGCTGATAGTCAGGGTCAACAACTATAGCCTGAACAACGGCTATTTCAATAAATGGCACGCCCACGTACGTCAGACGAGCCAGAATAAAGCCAACCACCTTGCCATCAACCTCAGAGACAAAACTTAGGTCAAGGGCTCCTCCCGGGTCGGCAGCGACCATATCTCTATAGGTGATAAGACCTCGCCCCCCACTGATTTTCCGGTCAATGTCTAGAACGGCATCAATATCACTACGGGCCATGCGCCGGAGATTTACTGCACTTTCCTTTGCGCTCATTATAAACACCTCCAAAAGTTATAAGGTCTTGGTATAATCTATAAGCTCGCCGCGGCGAAAGCCCAAATGCTCAAACAAACCATGTAGCTGGCTATCATGTTCGTTAATCATTATCCGCACTGCGTTGAGCTTCTTGGAGCGGCAGGTATCCAGCAATGTATTGACCATTTTGGTAGCGATACCCTGGTGCTGATAGTCGGGGTCAACGCCCAAAATTTGAATCAACCCCACCTCGGTAGCCGGTTCCCCAACATACGCCCGCCGCGCCAGAATAAAGCCTTGCACCACACCATCAACTTCAGCGACAAAACTTAAGCCAAGCACCCCTCCCAGGTCTCCGGTAATCAATTCAGTATAGGTAACTGCCCTCCGCACCCCGGTAATCTTCCGGTCAATGGCTAAAACACTGTCAATATCCTCATGTTCCATAGGGCGGATTCTTACCTTAGGTTCCCCTCGCTCTAAGCTCGTCATAAAATTGTCTCCCCTCCAAATTATGGAGTGCCTTTCTATATGCATCGTATTATCGGCATTTTTTGTCTTTTGTCAAGCGGTTCTAGCAGTGGTCAGCACAGTAGGCAGCTATCCCCCATTTTTCAAAGTGTGCCTGTTTTAACCGCTGAAGGTTTGCCTGAACCGGGGCTGAGGCAATATCCTCTAGGGACATCAATACCCCATCCTCCCGGTTATCGGTGTAGTAGCCACGGCGCATCCCAACCTTGGCAAATCCGTACTTGGAATAGAGACTCTGGGCAGCAGTGTTGGAGGCTCTTACCTCCAGGGTAATGAGGCAAGCGTCTAGCTTTGTGGCTAGGTTGATGAGGGATATCAGCAAGAGCTCCCCTATCCCCTGGAGGCGATGGCTTTCCCTTACCGCAACGTTAGTTATGTGGGCTTCCCCAGCCATAACCCAGAAGCCAGCGAAACCGAAAATATACTCCCTGCCGGTTGAGGGAAGTTCATTGCCAACAAAACGCCCATGACCAAACAGATGCCTCAGCCGAGATACAAGCCCAGGGGAGTACTTTGGCGGGGTGACTTTCCCTTTAGGTGCTTCAAGGGTGTCATCGCAGGCTACGAGGTAATGGGCTAACCGGTTTTGCAGCTCGCGCTGATAGTTAGCCGGCGGCCACAAAGTGGGGAAGGCCTCATGGTCAATCTCAGCCACCTGTGGTATATCCTCTTTGCGCATCAACCGCACATAGCAAGCCAAGTTCTCACCCGGAAAAAATTTTTACCCTAATATTCTAACATATTCCCCCTGCCTAGGTCTTATATAACTATAACCCCATCCCCCTTTATCCCCCTTCCCCTTATTAAGGGGAAGGGGGAAGATTTTTAAAGAGGGGCTTTTGCCCCTCTTAGACGCCCCACTTTCAGGGTGGGGAGAAAATTACGGGATAAGCCGCAGACGTCACGAGGGCGGGTGGGTGGGAAGAAAGACAACTTAAAACAGGGAGGGGGTCAGGGGATAGGTTGCTAAACTATCCTTTTACCGCTTTATTCGTTATACTAGATTAGCCCAAAATTGCCCAAATCGCCACTAACCAAACAGCGACTTTTTCGTTATATAAAGTGATGGGTAAAAAGCAAGTTTTGAGCATTATTTCAGAAGAAGGTCCCCATATCATTGAAATAATTGCCTCTGATGAAGAGGGAAATCAGACCACAACTGGTCTGACAGTAACCTTTGTGAAAGGAGGTTAAAGGTATGAAGTTACTTAAAACGCTCCTTATTGTGGTTCTAGTAGGGGGGGTGTTATTAGGGACAGCGTTGCCGGCGTTAGCGGCTAGTAGTGTCACTGATACCCAGTCGGCGCTCTCTTTTCTGAAGAATACAGGCAAGGACGATAAAGGGCCCTGGTCTGAAGGCAAGGTAAAGGTTGTCCGAGGCGAGGTCAAGGCTGATCCAACTGGCAACGTAATTGTAATCAAGGTGAATAGTGAGGAAGTTAGCATAAATGTAGTACCTGATAAGACCAGATTTAAAGTGCCAACTCTAAGGGAAGCCACACTCAGTGACATTAAAGGGGGTATGCAGGTAGTAGCTCAGGTCTATGAAAAAGAAACCCAGCTCTATGCCCGACACATTATGGTTATCCCCGGCAAACCTCAGTATCGTCACCATGTGGGCAAGGTCACAGCATACATGCCAGGAGTAAGCATCACCATACAACCCCGAAAGGGAGACCCTGCTACATTCCAGATTGTTGGCGAGCTAAAAGTGCTACCCCGTGGTGCCACCGTAGATGAAGGAGACTGGGTTACCGTAATTAGTCGGAGAAATCCTGCTAATGACCAGCTTATAGCTTTTGGGGTGGTGGTGCATCGGTTAGAGGGCGAGACTGAGGAAGTGGCGGAAGAGGATTAACCCTGCGTGTATAGTTTAACACATAAAATAAAGGGGGGCTCATTATTAGGAGACCCCCTTTATTTTATACTTATTTCGCGTAGCGTTCCCACTCACTGTAGACACAGCCGCAGTATTGCTGGCGGTAGAGAGCTAGCGGCTTGGTCATACGCCGACTATCTGAGTAGCACTTTCTCAGGTCGGCATAGAGGAAGTCTATGCCCCTTTCCCTGGCTACCTCATTACCAACCTCTAGAATAAGCTCATGCTTCTGGTGGGGGCTGATGAGCAGGGTGGTGGTGAAGGCATCAAAGCCCCTCTGCTGAGCGATTTCCGCCGTCCTTGACAGGCGAAGCCTGAAGCAATACTGGCAGCGCTCGGCTTCATGCCCCACCACCCATCGGAAGTATTCGGGCATGTCATAGCCCTCCTTTACTATCAGAGGCAAATTTATTTCCTGAGCCAGAGACCGCATTGCCTCAAGGCGGTGCTGATGCTCAGTATAGGGGTGGATATTGGGGTTATACCAGAAGGCACTCGTCTCATACCCCTGCTCCCGCCAGTAACTCACGGTGTAGGCGGCACAGTGGGCACAGCAGCTATGAACTAGAACCGACTTCATCTTGAAACCATCCCCCACCCCCAGTTTTAACTCGTGTCTTACTTCCCATACCCTCCCACCCTCAGAGGCTTCGCCTCTAAAACTTTCTGCCCCTCCCCCCTTGAAGGAGTTCTAAAGAGGTCTAACCTCTCTAGGGCGGGCCAGGGTGGGAAAAAGAACAACCGCTAACAAGGGGAAGGGTAGTGAGGTAGATAAATTATCCCTCCCACAAAGTCGGCTGAGCCGGTTTCTCTTTATTATAGGGCAGACCAAGGTGCTGATAGGCAAGCGAGGTGGCAAGCCTCCCGCGCGGGGTCCGCTCCAAAAAGCCAAGCTGCAGAAGATAGGGCTCATAGACATCCATAATGGTATCCGCCTCTTCGCTGATAGAGGCAGCAATAGTCTCCAAACCCACCGGTCCCCCATTAAACTTATCAATGATGGTGTGGAGCACCTTATGGTCTATCTCATCCAGACCGATGTGGTCTACCTCAAGCCTGGACAGTGCCTCAACTGCCACCGCTTTGGTGGCAACACCATCAGCCATCACCTGGGCGTAGTCCCTGACCCGCTTGAGCAGTCGGTTAGCCACCCTCGGTGTGCCTCTAGCCCGGCGGGCTATCTCATCCAGTCCTTCACCTTCTGCCTCTACCTGTAGGATTCGAGCTGAGCGTTGGAGGATTTTCCCTATAGACGCCTGGTCATAGAAATCAAGGCGGTAGACAGCACCAAATCGGTCTCGGAGGGGCGGGCTGAGCAAGCCAAAGCGAGTGGTGGCGCCAATCAGGGTAAACGCCGGCAGGTTCAGCCGCAGACTTTTGGCGCCAGGCCCCTTGCCGATGACAATGTCCAGAGCAAAGTCTTCCATCGCTAGGTATAGTACTTCTTCCACTGCCCGGCTTAAGCGGTGGATTTCATCAATAAACAAAACGTCTCGGTTGTGGAGGTTGGTCAGGATAGCCGCCAGGTCTCCGGTGCGCTCTATCGCCGGACCCGAGGTAACCCTGATGTTTACCCCCATCTCGGCGGCAATGATATAAGCTAGGGTCGTTTTTCCCAGCCCCGGTGGACCGTAAAGCAGGATATGGTCTAGCGCCTCATCCCTGCCCTTAGCCGCAGTAATAGCTATCTTGAGGTTATCCTTAATCTTATCCTGCCCGATAAACTCATCAAAGCGCCGGGGCCTGAGGCTAGTGTCAAGGGTCATATCCTCAGCTCTAGGCTTGCCTGAAACAATTCGGTCTATCTTAATCCCCCTCTAAGTCATTCTATTATACCACATCCTTATCTGGGCTTGGATAAAATAAAGAGTCGCCCTAGGGCGACTCTCCTAATAATTAAAGCAAGTGGTGCCAGATACTTAGCTGGTTGCCTCCTCCTTATTTTCCCCGGTGGTCAGACTTGGCGCCTCCTCAGCTGCTAGACTTGGCACCTCGGCCGCGACCAAAGTTGGCATCTCCTCAGCCACTGGGTAGCAAGCCGGAATCAGCTTGCCGATAATTACATTCTCCTTAAGCCCAACCAGCCGGTCAATCTCGCCCCTGACCGCAGCCTCGGTGAGCACTCTGGTGGTCTCCTGGAATGACGCCGCTGCCAGCCAACTCTCGGTATTCAGCGAGGCTCTGGTTATACCCATTAGTACGGCGTGGGCAGTAGCTGGTTCACCCCCTTCAGCCAGTATCTTGGCGTTAATATCCTCGTAGCGGAGTATGTCTATCAGCTCCCCGGGCACCAGCTCAGTATCACCTGAGGAGTCAATTCTAACCTTAGACAGCATCCGGCTGACAATAACCTCAATATGCTTATCGTTTATATTCACCCCCTGGGAGCGATATACCTTTTGCACCTCATCTACCAAGTACTGCTGGGTTGCCTCCTTACCCAAAATACGCAGGATGTCCTGCGGGTTGATTGAGCCATCAGTAAGTTGCTGCCCCGCCTTTACATAATCCCCGGTCTGAACCCGAATATGGGCACTAGCCGGAGCCACATACTCCTGCCGCTCCTCTTCCAGGTAGCTAATAAATAGCTGATTACCGTCAATAGTTACCTCCCCGGCAACACGTGCCTGGATAGGTTTAACCTCGGTGGCTAGAGCTACCGGCTCGCCTGAAGCCTCAGCCTCAGGCGGTGGAGAGGCTAACACCACCCCTATGTCCACCGCCTGCCCGCTATTCACCATAACCTGCCAGCCTGGCGGCAGTTGATACTCGTCACGGTACACCTCAGAACTGGTGACCCTTATCACCTTCCCCTCCTCACTCTGAATCACCTCAACCTTGCCATCTATTTCTGAGATAATTGCCTGACCCTTAGGCGGTCTTGCCTCAAATAGTTCCTCCACCCTGGGTAGACCACTGGTAATATCAAGTCCGACCACGCCGCCGGTGTGGAAGGTGCGCAGGGTTAGCTGGGTACCTGGCTCACCAATGCTCTGGGCGGCAATTATCCCTACTGCCATGTTGAGGTCAACTAGGTGCCCTCGGGCAAGGTCTCGGCCATAGCAATAGCGGCAGCCACCGTGCTTGGAGTGGCAGCTAAGTGGAGACCGGACATGAACCTTGGTTATCCCAGCGCCAACAATCTTGTTTGCCGTCTCCTCATTAATCTCCTCATTCCGGTCAACAATTACCTCCCCAGTCTCGGGGTTAACCACTTTACTGGCAGCCAACCGCCCGATTATTCGCTCAGCAAATGGCGGCAGCAGCTCCTTCTCCTGTGGCTCCGATATCCATATACCATCGGTAGTGCCACAATCATCCTCGCGGGTGATAACATCCTGGGCAACATCAATGAGGCGTCGGGTGAGGTAGCCACTGTCCGATGTCCTCAGGGCAGTATCGGCTAATCCCTTTCTGGCACCATGAGTAGAGATAAAGTATTCCAGAACAGTGAGCCCTTCACGGAGCCCTGACTTTATTGGGAAGTCTATTATCTTGCCCGAGGGGTCAGTCATCAGCCCCCGCATACCGGCCATCTGCCTTATCTGGGAGATATTACCCTTTGCCCCTGATGTTGCCATCATGTAAATGCCACCATAGCGGTCAAGAGTCCGGGAGATAATATCGGTAATCTTGTCGGTAGTCTCCATCCATACGGCTATGGTGCCATCATACTTTTCGTCCTCAGTGATTAGCCCCCGGTTATACTGGTTCTCAATGATAGCCACCCTCTCCCCTGCCTCCTCCAGCAGCTTGGGCTTGCTCTCTGGAACCTGAATATCCCCCATAGCAATGGTAGCCCCTGACTTGGTGGCATAGCTGAAGCCTAGCTGTTTGATACTGTCCACCACCTTAGCCGTCTCCTCGCTACTTAATAGCTTATGGCAATCAGCTACCATTTGCTTTAAGCTTGACTTATCAACGGCTTTGTTGCAGAAGCCGAGCTGGGGGGGCAAAACATCGTTGAAGATGATGCGCCCGACGCTAGTCTTAATTCTCTGCCCGTCTTCTTGCTGCTTTCTGACCTCAATCTCAGCTCTGAGGTCAATGCGTCCCAGTTCATAGGCGAGCTTCGCCTCTTCAAAACTGCCGAAGATCGAGCCCTCACCCCTGGCCCCGGGGATAATAGTGGTCAGGTAATAGCAGCCAAGAACCATATCCAGGGTTGGTGTTACTATTGGCTCCCCCGAGCTTGGCAGGAGCATGTTGTGGGTGCTGAGCATGATTTCCTTGGCTTGCTTAACCGCAGCCTTAGACAGGGGAACATGAATTGCCATCTGGTCACCGTCAAAGTCAGCATTGAAAGCGGCACATACCAGGGGGTGAATCTGGATGGCACTACCATCAATGAGCACTGGCTCAAACGCCTGGATGCTGAGCCGATGGAGGGTGGGAGCCCGGTTAAGCAATACCGGCCGCTCCTTGACCACCTCCTCAAGTATGTCATATACCTCCGGCTTATTCCTTTCCACCAGTCGGCGGGCACTCTTGATATTGTGAGCTAACCCTTGTTCCACCAGCCGTCGCATAATGAACGGCTTAAATAGTTCCACTGCCATTCGTCTTGGTAGTCCACACTGGTGAAGCTTAAGCTCGGGACCAACAACAATGACTGAGCGCCCGCTATAATCAACCCGCTTGCCCAGTAAATTCTGGCGAAAGCGCCCTTGCTTGCCCCGCAGCATATCGGAGAGGGACTTTAGTTTATGTTTACCGCCAACGGCAACGGCTCGTCCCCTCCTTCCATTATCAATAAGGGAATCAACCGCCTCCTGGAGCATCCTCTTCTCGTTGCGGATGATAATCTCCGGTGCCCCTATCTCCAAAAGGTGGCGCAGCCGGTTATTGCGGTTGATGACTCGCCGATAAAGGTCATTAAGATCGCTGGTGGCAAATCTACCACCGTCTAGTTGAACCATAGGCCTCAGGTCGGGTGGTAGCACCGGTAACACCGTTAAAATCATCCACTCCGGCTTATTGCCACTGCGGCGAAACGCCTCCACTACCTGCAATTGCTTAGCCGCTCGCCTTCGGCGTTGCCCCGAAGTGGAACGGGTCTCCTGGAGCAGCCGATTACGCACTTCATCCAGGTTAAAATCCTTAAGTAACTGGAGAATAGCCTCAGCCCCTATCCCAGCGGTAAAGACCTGGCTATATCTTTGTTTGAGCTCATGATATTGATTCTCGGTGAGCAGGGCACCCTTCCTCAAGTCCTTTAGCTGTTCCACCACTGCCGAAAACTTCTCCTCAACCTGCAATTTTTCCTCAGCCATGTCGCTTCGGAACTTGTTTATCTCATCTACTGTTGCCCCCGCCTGCTCCCTCTCACTAGTCTTAGCCTCCAGCGCGCTTTGGAGCTCAGCTATTTGCTGTGAGCCATTCTGCTTTAGCTGCTTGATTGTTTCCTGGCGCGCCTCCTCATCTATGGAGGTAATAATATAGTGAGAGAAGTAGAGGACACGCTCCAGGCTCCGCGGTGATAGGTCAAGCAGTAATCCTACTCGGCTGGGTATCCCCTTGGCAAACCAGATATGGCTCACCGGGCTTGCCAGCTCAATATGTCCCATACGCTCACGGCGTACCTTAGCCCTGGCCACCTCAACCCCGCACTTATCGCAGATAATCCCCTTGTAGCGTATCCTTTTATACTTACCACAATAGCATTCAAAGTCCTTGGTTGGACCAAAGATCCTCTCACAGAAAAGCCCATCCCTTTCTGGCTTCAGGGTGCGGTAGTTGATAGTCTCGGGCTTGGTCACCTCTCCATATGACCAGCTCCTAATCTGTTCTGGTGACGCCAGTGAGATACGAATAGCATCAAAATCGTTAACCTCAAGCATCTTCCTCTTTTACCTCTTGCTTAGTTAAATTCTCGTCAGCTTCAAGCCCCGCTTCCAGCTTTGGGGCTTCTTTAGCTTCTGTGGCAAATGTTGCCCTTTCCTCCTCATTAATCACCTCAATGGCAAGCCCCAGGCTTTCTAGCTCCTTAACCAGAACCTTGAATGATTCCGGCACTCCAGGCTGTAAAATGTCCTCATTCTTAACTATACCCTCATAGGTCTTGGCTCGACCGGTAACATCGTCGGATTTTATGGTCAGGATCTCCTGAAGGATGTGGGCAGCACCATAGGCTTCCAGTGCCCATACCTCCATCTCACCAAAGCGCTGACCGCCGAATTGAGCCTTGCCCCCGAGGGGTTGCTGGGTAATCAGAGAATAGGGTCCGGTAGAGCGAGCGTGAACCTTATCCTCAACCAGGTGGATGAGCTTCATCATATAGATGCTCCCCACCGTTACCGGCTGGTCAAAGGGCTGGCCGGTTCGTCCGTCACGGAGTATAACCTTGCCCACAATCGGCGGGGGAAGGTTACGTTCGGTTTTCACCGTCTCCACTGCCTGCCTCAGTTGCTGTTGGTCGAGGTCCCGGCTGGCTATGCCCATGTCTTCAAGCCACAGGCGCAGGCAGACCTCCCTTGCCTCCCCAGGGTAGTCTCCACCAAACACCTTATCTCCATTATAGCCCTGCTCTTCAAGCCATGCCTTAGCCTGCTCCAGGTGCGCGGTGGGGCTATTATTACTGGGGTCAAGGTCAACCGCCCCCGCCCTCTGGGCAATCCAGGCTCTAGCCAGAGCATCCTCAATTTCACCATCGCTGGCACCATCAAAAACCGGGGTAAGTGCCCTAAAGCCAAGGGTCTGGGCAGCCCATCCGAGGTGGGTCTCCAGAACCTGTCCCAGATTCATCCGCGATGGGACACCTATGGGGTTGAGGATAATATCTACCGGTGTGCCATCGGGAAGGAAGGGCATATCCTCAGCCGGGGCAATGAGGGAGATGACCCCTTTATTGCCATGGCGCCCGGCGAGCTTATCACCCACCGAAACCCTCCGCTTCTGGGCAATCCAGACCTGCACACAGTGGTTAACGCCGGCGGGCAGGTCATCACCCTTGTCACGAGAGAAGACCCTGACATTAATCACCTTGCCCCACTCACCGTGAGGCACACGTAGCGAGGTGTCCTTCACCTCTCGGGCTTTCTCGCCAAAGATAGCCCTAAGCAGTTTCTCCTCCGCTGATAGCTCGGTCTCCCCCTTGGGGGTAATCTTACCCACTAATATATCGTCCGGACCTACCTCAGCACCAATCCGAATAATGCCGTTTTCATCAAGCTCGCGCAGACTTTCCTCCCCCACATTGGATATATCCCTGGTAATCTCTTCTGGTCCCAACTTGGTATCCCTGGCTTCTATCTCATGCTTCTCAATATGAATGGAGGTAAACTTATCCTGCTCAACCAGGCGGCTACTGATGATAATAGCATCCTCAAAGTTATAGCCCTCCCAGCTCATAAAGGCACAGATTACATTCTGCCCCAGAGCCAGCTCTCCATATTCGGTAGATGAGCTATCAGCTAGAACCTGCCCCGGCTCCACCCGTTCCCCCTTGCTGACTATGGGGTGCTGGCTGATGCACGTCCCCTGATTAGTGCGGACAAACTTCATTAATGGGTATACATCCTTGTCGCCGCTATCGGTGGTAACCACAACCTCGGAGCTGGTAACTGAAGTGACTACCCCACCATTCTGAGCAAAGATGACCTGCCCACTGTGCTTGGCAACCTCTACCTCCATACCAGTAGCGACCACAGGTGCCTCGGGGCGAAGCAGGGGTACTGCCTGGCGCTGCATGTTAGACCCCATCAGGGCGCGATTGGCATCATTATGCTCCAGAAATGGTATCAGCGATGTAGCAACGCTAACTATTTGCTTAGGTGAAACATCCATAAACTGGATCTCTTCGGGCGGCACTAGTACGTAGCGCTCAGCGTATCTGGCTTCAACCTTTTCATCGACAAATTGGTTATTTGGGTCAAGCTTAGCATTAGCCTGAGCAATAATATACTCGTCCTCTCTGTCGGCTGATAGGTAAACGACCTCATCAGAGACAAAGGGCACCACCCTTATCTTTCTCGGAGGTAATTTAGATAGCTTGGTGGCAAGCTTTTGATTAATGGTAGTCCTAGCTTCGACCACGGTATTGCCTTGGTCATCAAGTATCGCCTCCGTGGTTGTCTTGCCCACCAGCTCACCCGAGGTATTGTTCACCTCAGAAACAACCCGCCGGTATGGTGTCTCAATAAAGCCATAGCGGTTAATCCGTCCATAGGTGGCTAGGGAACCAATAAGACCAATGTTAGGTCCCTCCGGCGTCTCAATGGGGCAGATCCTACCGTAGTGGGAGAAGTGGACGTCTCTCACCTCAAACCCAGCCCGCTCCCGGGACAATCCCCCCGGTCCCATAGCTGATAGCCTTCGCTTATGAGTTAACTCAGCCAGCGGGTTGGTCTGGTCCATAAACTGTGACAATTGTGAGCCACCGAAGAACTCCCTGGTCGCGGCCATTACCGGGCGAATGTTGACCAGGACACTGGGGGTTACCGCCTCAGTCCCGAGAATACTCATGCGCTCCCTAACCACTCGTTCCAGACGAAGTAACCCAATGCGGAATTGGTTTTGAATCAGCTCACCCACAGTGCGCACTCGCCGATTTCCCAGATGGTCAACATCGTCGGGGGTATCAGTGCCATTGTTAACCATAATGATGTGTCTTACTATCTCAACAATGTCCTCTCTGGTCAGAGCCAGCTGACTTTCCGGGATATCAAGCCCCAGTCTCTTATTAAGCTTGTAGCGCCCTACCTCACCAAGGTCATAGCGCACCGGGTCGAAGAACAGATTTTTGAGCAGTTTCCGGGCATTTTCAATGTTAGGCGGGTCCCCGGGGCGCAACTTCCTATAGATATCAAGCAGCGCCTCAGGCTCATCCTTGACCAGAGGCTCGCGCTCCATAGTTGGGCGGATATACTGGTGCTCCGGGGAGTTATCCTCATTAGCAAATAGCTCAACCAGTTGCTCCTCACCGCTATAGCCGATAGCCCGGAGCAGCGTGGTGATAGGAATCCTGCGTTTGCCATCTATCTTAGCCGAGATTACATCCCGATTGCTGGTCTCAAACTCAAGCCAAGCCCCACGGGTAGGGATTAGTTTGGCGTGACACAACCGCCGACCGGTGGTGGGGTCTTCTTCAACCGAGAAATAGATGCCTGGGGAACGCAGTAGCTGGCTTACGGCTACCCTTTCGGCGCCACTGGTAATGAAGGTGCCCTTAGCCGTCATCAGCGGAATGTCACCGAAGAATAGGTTTTGCTCCTTGATCTCCCCGGTTTCTTTAACCAAAAGTTGTGTCCTGACATAGAGGGGAGCGGAGTAGGTCAGGTCTCTGGAGCGGCATTCCTGCTCGGTATAATGAGGCTCGCGGAATTCATAGTCTATGAAGCTAAGCGCCAGTCTATTGCCGGTGAAGTCCTCAATAGGAGATATCTCCTCCAGCAAGTGCCTTAGCCCATGCTCCTGAAACCAGCGGAAAGAGTCGGTTTGAACCTTGAGCAGGTTTGGTACCTCCAATACCTCAGGCAACTTGGCGTAAGACTTCCTGGGAACAGGAGGCATATTTTGTTTATTATCTATTGGCAACATAAAAAAATTGTCTTTTACTCTACTTCTAAAAATAGATGAACAAAATTTCGCGCCAATATAGCACTAACTTAAGTTAAACCTGTGGTTAATGGGAAGGTATAATAGGGTAAAACCTTAAATGGCATAATAATAATCTTTAATAATACCACAAATTCTAGTTTTTGTCAATACCCATCTCTCACATAGGGGAAAAACTATCACCGTCAAGCAGAGCCAAGAGGCACTTTATCTTTGCTACAAATGGGCGATACTGGGCTCGAACCAGTGACCTCTGCGATGTCAACGCAGTGCTCTAACCAACTGAGCTAACCGCCCACCAATGTAAATTCTACCCTGTCTCTAAGGAATACGCCAACTCGCCCACTTTTCTTTATCTATCTCCCCATTATAGGCATGCTTGGGTGTTATGCCTCGGGCGATTGCTGCCGCCGCAATTGCCTTAGTGATATCACCAGCGATAAAGGGGAAAGCCCCCATGCCAAGGAGGGTGGTAAAGGTTGCTGGTTGTCCTTTAACCAAGTTGAGCCATAGCCCAAGCTGAAAAAGCCCTGGGACATAAATCAGGATAAAATTGGCAAAAAGCATAAGGGCTAGCATACTAAAAAAGCTCCGTGAGCGAATATATCTATCGGTAAAGTACCCCAAAAAGAGCGCGGCTAGGATAAAACCAATAATATATCCCCCGGTAGGTCCGGCAAGGTACCCCACACCACCCGACCAGCCCGAAAACCAGGGAATTCCAGCCATACCAAGCGTGGCATAGATAGCCAGACTAATGCCTCCCCACCATCTCCCTAGTACCACCCCAGCCAGAAGCACAGCAAAGGTCTGACCGGTTATTGGCACCGGACTCCAGGGCAGGGGGAACCTCACCTGAGCCAGAAGACCAGTAAGAGCGGCCATACCCAAAGCCAGAACTAACTTCCATGGTAGACTAAGCTCATAGCGCCATCTAAAGGCATCATACTTAACGCGGTTAACAGTATTAACTACCTCCAATTCGTCTCCTCCTATTTTCTTACTTTACTCCCTAAGCTAACAATAATAACTACAATGTAGTTATTTTGTCAACGTCACTGGCTTGGCTTCTCACTACCGATAATGGCAACCTCTATATTCTTGCCACAGTGGGGACAGGTTAGAATAAGTGAAATAGGCTGCTTCATCACCCGCTCAGCAACAGCACTAACCACTGAGTCAATATTATCCAGGCGGTTGTCTAGCATATCAAGACGCCGTTTAATACGTTCAATATCCAGCGCTTGCGTCTGTCTTGCCGATACCTCTTTTTTCTTTGCCAAGAACACACCCCTAGAGAGATTGTAGCCAGACTAATTATATGGGTTGGCTGGCACTATGTCAAAGACCGGTACTCGTTCAACTTTCTATGCCTCGCCTCTTTCGCTTTATAGTAACCCCATCCCCCTTTATCCCCCTTCCCCTAGAGGGGAAGGGGGAAGATTTTTTTCTGAAGAGGGACGAAGTCCCTCTTAAACTCCCTGCATTTACTCTCTCCACCCCCCTTAGTCGGGTGTCTAAGAGAAGTAAAGTCTCTCTCCAACTCTCCTAATTTTGGGGCGTCTAAGAGGGGCGTCAGCCCCTCTTTTTTATTCTTCCCCCTCTCCTTAGAAAGGAGAGGGGGATACAGGGGGTGAGGTTACCATAAGAAATTCGGGTTCCCTGAAAAATCACAGATTTTTTAGGGTGAAGAGGGGGTGAGGTTAATAAACAACCTTAGTATTGATTTACCCAAGCCAGATGACGTATACTAGAGTTAATAAGGGACAAAGGAGGTGCCCAAATGCCAGAGGTGGAAATCGGAAAGGTGACTGACTTCTTTGCTCACCCTGTGGTTGCTGGTATCCAGCTAAGCGCTCCCCTGAATGTAGGCGACAAAATCCACATCAAAGGTCATACCACTGATATGGAACTAACTGTTGACTCCATGCAGATTAATAATGTGAACGTTCAAACCGCTAAGCCAGGGGATGCCATCGGGGTCAAGGTTAGCGAGCGGGTAAGGAGGGGAGATACCGTCTATAAGATTACCCCCTGAAGATTCTAGAGCATCACAGGGAGCGAAAAACCATGGTAAAGGTATTGATAGAGCGTCATGTAAAGAAGGGCAAAGCAGGGTATCTAATTGAGCTACTTAATAAGCTACGGGCTGAGCTAGTCTCGCAGCCAGGTTATGTTTCCGGTGAGCTGCTCCAGAGCACGGAGGATGAATCTACCATCTTTGCCTTTAGCACCTGGCTAAGTCCACTTGACTGGAAATCCTGGGAAGGTAGCCCCAAGCGTCTAGAGATTGAGACCAAGATTGAATCGTTATTAACCGAGCCGGCTAAATTTACTATTGCTACCGTTCTTTAACAGTCACTATGCTTTTAACCAAGTTTGCCATCTCAATGGCACTTGTTGCTGCCTTAAAGCCTTCGTTCCCCTCTTTAGTCCCTGCCCGCTCAATTGCCTGCTCCAAGGTATCAGCGGTGATAACACCATAAATAATCGGCAGCCCGGTGTCTAAACCAACCTTAGCAATCCCCTTAGTTACCTCAGCGGCAACATACTCAAAGTGAGGGGTCCCACCACGAATAATAGCCCCAAGGCAGATAACGGCGTCATAACGCTTAGTCTGGGCTAATTTTTTGGCGACTAAAGGGATCTCAAAGGAGCCAGGCACCCAGGCAACATCTATGTCATCCTGGCTAACGCCGTGGCGAAGCAGGCCGTCCTGAGCCCCCTCAACCAGTTTCTTGGTGATAAACTCATTAAAACGGGAGACCACCAGCCCAAACTTCAGCCCTTTCCCCAGTAACATACCTTCAAAAGGCTTGCTCATTGCTTCCTCCTTATTCCAGTTTAATTAATCAGAAGCGTCGGGTATTTCTAAGAAGTGACCTAATTTCTTCTGCTTTGTCTCTAGGTAACCCCGGTTATAGGGATTGGGGGTGGCGATAATAGGGAGGGTCTCCACCACCTTTAGTCCGTAACCCTCCAGACCGATGACCTTTTTTGGGTTGTTGGTGAGCAGCCGAATCTCATGCAGTCCTAGGTCAGCCAAAATCTGGGCACCGATGCCGTAGTCCCGCAGGTCTGAGGGGAGGCCCAGAGACAAGTTAGCCTCCACTGTATCCAGCCCTTTATCCTGAAGGGCGTAGGCGCGCATCTTATTGTGGAAGCCAATGCCCCGCCCCTCCTGCCTCATATATAGTAACACCCCCCGCCCCTCGCTGGCGATACCCTGCATGGCTAAGGCAACCTGCTCACCACAATCACAGCGAAGGCTGCCAAAGACATCACCGGTGAGGCACTCACTGTGAACCCGGACTAAAACCGGCTCCTCGGTAGATATATCCCCCATCACCAATGCCAGATGCTCATCCGGGTCTATATCACTCTTGTAAGCGATAGCGGTAAACTCGCCATATCCTGTTGGCAGCTTGGTCTCAGCCACTCGGTGCACCAGCTTCTCATGGCGGCGACGATAGGCAATAAGGTCAGCTACAGCTATAATCTTAATCCCAAACTTGTCTGCCATTGCCTCAAGCTGGGGTAGCCGCGCCATAGAGCCATCCTCATTCATAATCTCGCAGATAACCCCGGCGGGATAGAGCCCGGCTAGTTTAGCCAAGTCAACAATAGCCTCGGTCTGCCCGGCTCGGACTAGGACACCCCCCTCCCTCGCCTGCAGTGGGAATACATGCCCGGGGCGGGCTAAATCGTCAGGCTTGGTTGCCGGGTCAAGCATGACTTTTATTGTCTCCGCCCTATCCGCCGCCGAAATGCCGGTGCTCACCCCCCGTTTAGCGTCAACAGAGACGGCAAAGGCAGTGGAAAACTTTGAAGTGTTCTCACCAACCATCAGGGGAATCCCCAATTCATTTAACCGCTTCCCAATAATAGGCAGGCAAATCAATCCCCGGGCATGCTTGGCCATAAAGTTAATCGCCTCAGCGGTAACCTTCTCCGCAGCTAGCGCCAGGTCACCCTCGTTCTCCCTATCCTCATCATCAACAATGATAACAAACTTGCCCGTCTTTATATCTTTAATCGCCTCAGTAATACTTGATAACCCCATACTATCCCCCTCCTAACCTACCAGAAACCCGTGCTCCTGGAGAAAATCAACCGTTATCCCCGGACGGCGAGTCTGGCTAAATTGTCTCACATATTTGGCAATAATATCAACCTCCAGATTAACCATATCACCCACTCGCCTAGTGCCCAGCTTAGTGTGTCTCCGTGTGTAGTCAACCACCGAAACCCAAAATGAGCTGGTATTCTTAGTGACAATAGTCAGGCTAACGCCGTCAACAGCGATAAAACCCTTCTCCACCAAATAGTCCATTATTTCAGGCGGGGCGTAAAAATTTATGAGCATTGCCTCACCCTCCCAGGTAATGGAGAGCACTCTCCCGATATTATCAACATGCCCCTGCACCAGATGACCACCAAGACGCCCGCCTAAAGGTAGGGCTCGCTCCAGATTAACCCCCTCTCCAGGGAGCAGCCGCCCAAGGTTAGTCCGCCTCAATGTCTCCGGCATTACCTTTACCGAAAAGGAGCTCTGATCAAAATCGCTTACCGTCAGGCATACCCCATTAACCGCGATACTGGCACCACGGTCTATCTCATGGATAACATCGCTGGCAGCGATAACAAGCTCACCACCTCCTGCTGATATAACCTTGCCTACTTCCTCTATAATCCCGGTAAACACGCAATTCCCCCCTACTTCGCAACATATCCGCTGACCATTAAATCATCGCCAAGCCTTTCCACCCTGACCCGTTCCAGTCTAAATGAGTCTGCCACCCTATCAACCCCCATGCCAGCGACGGCTGTCCTTGCCTCAGCCCCGCCAATGATAATAGGGGCAATAAAGGCGATAACCTTATCCACCAGCCTGCGGTCAAATAGAGAGCCAAACAGAATGCCACCACCTTCAACTAAAACGCTGGTAACTTCATGCTCACCTAGTGCCACCAGTAGCTTCTCCAGATCAACCAGGCCTTTGGTCGCGGGCAACTCCAGTATTTCAGCACCAACCTGAGCAAAGGCTGCCTTCTCCTCTGTGGTAGCCTTTCTGCCCAGCGCCAGGAGTGTTTTCCCTGGCTGTTTAAATACCCGAGCCGTTAGCAGCGTGCGCCCCTCGCCATCCACAATCACCCTGAGCGGTTGCTTTCTCACTGTGCCTCCCCTGCCACCACAGCATCTGGTGGTAAGGTGAGGGTCATCGGCTAAGACAGTGTTCACCCCAGCCATAATAGCATCGGTGATATAGCGCAGGTTATGAGCATACTTCCGCGACTCACTGCCACTAATCCACCGAGAATCACCCTTTCTGGTAGCAATCTTGCCGTCCAAGCTTATGGCAAATTTGGCGGTGACAAAGGGAATACCAGTAGTAATGAATTTAGTATAAGCCTCATTAATCTCCTTAGCCTCCTCTTCACGCTCGCCGAGGTAGGTTTTAATCCCCTCCTTCTCCATCTCATCCTTACCCCGCCCTGAAACCAAGGGATTGGGGTCAAGCATTGCCATATGAACCTCGCTGATACCGGCAGAAGTGATTGCCCGGGTACAGGGGGGGGTCCGACCATAATGGCAGCAGGGCTCAAGGGTGACATACATCACGCCCCCCCTAGCCTCCTCCCCCGCCTGCTTTAGGGCTGATATCTCAGCATGATGGGAGCCCGGGGGTTGGGTATAGCCCTGCCCAACAACCACCCCCTCCTTGACCACAACTGCCCCTACCGCCGGGTTAGGGCTAGCCTGTCCCAAGGCTAACCTCGCCAGAGAAAGCGCCTGCTCCATGTAGTTCATGGCATTGCCATTCTAGCACCTCCTTCAAAAAAAGTGCAAATATGGAAGAATGAAGCTCGATAGAGTATAATGTGAGACTGACGGGAGGGAATAGATTTAAGTGAAAGCCCTTTTCCGTGAGGTTTTGGTAACATTTATACTGGCTATAGCTATCTTCCTTCTAATACGAACCACAGTTGAGAGCTTCATTATCGACGGCTCCAGTATGGAACCTAACTTTCAGGATAGGGAGCGACTACTAATTAATAAAGTGGTTTATAAATTTCGTCAACCAGAAAGGGGCGAGGTAATTATCTTTCACCCACCGCTTGACCCCAAGAAAGACTATATTAAGCGCGTCATTGGCTTACCCAGCGAGTCCGTAGAGATAAAGGACGGGGTAGTTTATATTCATAAAGAAAACGGGGATGTGTTACCATTAGTTGAAACCTATATTATTACTGAACCAGCTACGCTACCTTTTAAGAGCGATATAATCCCCGAGAATGAATACTTTGTTCTTGGTGACAATCGCAATAATAGCTATGATTCACGTAACTGGATAGAGCACCCGACAGTACCCAGGGAAAACATAGTTGGCAAAGCCTGGCTATCAATATGGCCACCGGATGAATGGGGGATTGTTATTCACTACCCACTACAGGAGCAACTTGCCAGCTCTGGTGGTTAAAAGGAGAGGGAGATAAAAAGAAGAGTCAAAGAGAGGCTTCGCCTCTCTTATATAATTATTCCCCCTTCTCCTTGATAAGGGGAAGGGGGATAAAGGGGATGGGGTTAATATAGAAAATATAAAAGAAATCTTTAAAAAATCGGGGGCGATACTTGAGGGGCACTTCCTGCTCACCTCGGGGCTACATTCCCCCGTCTACTGGGAGAAGTTCAAGGTCTTACAATTCCCCAACTATACCCAGCAGCTCTGCCAGATGATTGCCGACCACTTCCGTAAGAAAAAGATTCAGGTTGTCGCTGGGCCAACTACTGGCGGCATTATTCTTGCCTTTGAGGTGGCCAGACAATTGGGGGTAAGAGGCATATTCGCCGAAAAGGAAGGCACCCAAGAGCGGGCTTTCCGGCGGGGTTTTACCATCAACCCCGGCGAGCGAGCCCTCATTGTCGATGACATCCTCACCACCGGCAGCTCCATACGCGAAGTTATGGCAGCAGTAACCAGGCTGGGGGGCAAAACAATAGGCATTGGAGTACTGGTTGACCGCTCCGAGCAAAAGATAGACTTTGGTGTCCCCCTGTTTAGCTGTCACCGCTCAGTAACCATAACCTACCCCCCACAGGACTGCCCCCTGTGCGCAGCTAAGATACCCTTGGTCAAGCCCGGTGGTAGGTAAAAAGTACCAGTACTATTGACAAAAAGGACAGCTGGCTATATAATATAGACGCTATCGACCCAGAGGGCGGTAAGCTTTTACAGTTTCTTAACAACCGGGGTCGCTTGGATCGGATACGACCGAGACGGCAAAAATAGGATATTTTTAATGCCTTCTCTGGCTGTGTCGGAGAAGGCATTTTTAATTCCAATTGGGCAGGGGGAAATGCTCAAGCTAGGATTTATTGGTGCTGGAACTGTAGGTACTGCCCTGGCAGTTAGGCTGAGCAGCAAGGGCTATCCTGTGGTCGCCGTATCCAGCCGAAGCCAAACCTCAGCCCAGAGGCTAGCAGAAGCGGTTAAAGGTTGCCATGTCTTTGACAGTCAGGGCGTTGCTGACAATGCTGGGCTTATCTTCATTACCACCCCGGATGATGCTATCGCCGGGGTAGCTTCACAGATAAAGTGGCACCCGGGACAGAGTGTGGTTCACTGTAGTGGTGCTGATTCCACCGATATTCTCCAGCCGGCAAAGAAGTCAGGGGCACAGGTTGGCGTCTTCCACCCCCTGCAGACATTTGCCAGCGTCAAACAGGCAATAGAGAATATACCGGGCTCAACCTTTGCCCTTGAAGCTGATGAGCCACTACTAAAGACACTCAAGGATATGGCTACCGCCCTTGATGGTCACTGGGTGGAGCTAAAGGCAGCCGACAAGGTGCTCTATCACGCTGCCGCCGTCATTGCCTGCAACTACCTGGTAACCCTGGTCAAGCTAGCCACTGATTTGTGGCAAACCTTTAATGTTCCCCCACCTGAGGCAACCCGGGCGCTACTCCCGCTACTGCGGGGAACAATCCACAATATTGAGACGGTTGGGATACCCCAGTGTCTTACCGGGCCAATCGCTCGCGGCGATATCGGGACAATTAAGAAGCACCTTGATGCCCTTGAGCATAAAGCTCCCGACCTCACCCCCACCTATCGGGAGCTGGGGCTACAGACTATACCCATTGCCGTGGCCAAGGGGAGAATAAATCAAAACCAAGCACAGGAGCTCCGAGTGATACTGCAACCCAACTAAATAAAATTTTTGGAGGGTGTAATGAGAGTAATGCTTAAAAGCAAGATCCACCGAGCCCATGTCACCGAGGTCAATATTGACTACGAGGGGAGCATTGCTATTGATAAGAGGCTTATGGAAGCGGCTGACATCCTTCCCTATGAGCAGGTTCAGGTGCTGAATCTAAACAATGGTACCCGTTTTGAGACCTATGCTATTGAAGCCGAGCCTGATAGCGGGGTAATCAGCATCCGGGGGGCGGCTGCCAGACTAGCCGTAGTCGGAGATATCGTTATCATCCTTTCCTACTGTCAGCTTGAGGAGGAAGAGGCTCGCAACTTTACCCCCAAACTGGTATATGTTGACCAGAAAAACGCCATTACTGAGACCAAGCGGGCGGTCGGGGCTATATCTTTCTAGGAGAAAAGATGCGCATCACCGTAAATCAGATAAGGGAAATGAAGCAAAAGGGCGAGAAAATCGCCATGCTCACCACCTATGACTATTCCACAGCCAGGATTGTTGACGAGGCGGGAATACCACTAATCCTGGTTGGAGATAGCCTGGGCATGGTCGTCCTTGGTTATGAATCAACCATACCGGTGACCATGGAGGAGATGCTCCACCACACCAAGGCGGTGGCTAGGGGGGCAAAGCGGGCAATGGTAATTGGTGACATGCCATTTATGAGCTACCACATAAGTGCTGACGATGCCCTGCGTAATGCTGCCCGTTTTATTCAGGAGGGGGGCGCCCAAGCAATCAAGCTCGAGGGCGGGGTGACGGTGATGGAAAAGGTAAAGAGGATTGTGGGGTGTGGCATTCCAGTCATGGGTCACATTGGGCTTACCCCCCAGTCAATTCACCAATTTGGCGGCTTCACCGTGCAGGGTAAAACCCCCGAGGCAGCCGCTAAGGTGCTTGAGGACGCCCTGGCTTTAGAGGAAGCCGGAGCCTTTGCCATTGTCCTGGAGACCATCCCCACCCAGCTTGCCCGGATAATCACGGCCAAGTTAAGCATCCCCACCATCGGCATTGGTGCCGGCATACATTGCGATGGTCAGGTTCAGGTTATTAACGATATTCTGGGTTCGTACACCGAATTTGTCCCTAAGCATGCCAAACAATATGCCAAGCTCACCGATATTATCTCAAAGGCAGTGACCGAGTACCTCAGCGAGGTAAAGGCTGGCACCTTCCCCACCGAGAAACAAAGCTACTCTATAGACGAAAACCTGTTGGCTGAGCTAAAGACAAGGTAAAAGTTGCCTCTATTCCGCTTTGTTCCCTAAGTTTTCAATAGTAGCAATAGCCTTAGGCATGGAGATATGCTTCAAGACCATCGGTAGTGAAATAATGATAGGCAGAATGGTGAGTAGTATCAGACCGCCGGTAAGCAGATTGATGAAGGATAAAAAGCCAAACAAGAAGCCGGTGGACATTCCAGTTTTGTGAGTGAAGAAGTAGGCTACCCCGGCTAAGGCTAGGGCAATAAAAAACTGCCAGAACATCAGTGAGGCGAGCACACCATAGGTAGTGAGCGCCCCCTTCCCCCCCTTAAAATGGAGGAAGATTGACCAGTTATGTCCCATTACCACAGCCAGCCCGGCAAGAAGCACAACTAAGAGAGGGAGCTCAAGTTTTTGGGCAAATAGCACTACCGCCGCCCCCTTGGTTAAGTCCGTAAGACCGACGATGATGGCGCCAGCCAAGCCCACGCGGCGATAGGTAGCCGCCGCCCCCAGCCGACCATCGCCAACCTCTCTTATATCCAGCCCCTTCAGCAGTCGTCCCACTATGTAGGCTGAAGGAACAGAACCAACCAAGTAAGCTATAGCAATCACCAGTAAAGCTAATGTAATGTCACCAGCCATTGTCATCTTACACCTTGAATCGCTAGGTATATTATGGGTAATAAATAAGTGAATGTCAACAGTGACACCTCACCCCCCTCTTAAACGCCCTAAAATTAAGAGAGTTAGAGAGAGGCTTCGCCTCTCTCAATTAAATATTTCCCCCTTCCCCTGGAGGGGAAGGGGGATAAAGGGGGATAGGGTCAATGCCATGAGAAACAAAACATGATAAAATAGGCGTAGAATACAGACCCAAATATTGGGGTAGAGGATAAGATCCTTGAAAGTCTTAAAGACCATAAATGAGATAAAAAAGCTAAGGCTCAAGCTCCCCGAGCCGGTTGGCCTTGTCCCCACCATGGGCTATCTCCACGAGGGTCACCTAGTTTTGGTCAGGCGGGCTAAAGCCGAAAACTCCTCGGTGGTAGTTAGTATCTTTGTTAACCCCACCCAGTTTGGTCCCCAGGAGGATTTTAACCGATACCCCCGCGACCCCGAACGCGACCTGGCTCTGCTGGAAAAAGAGGGGGTTGACATTGTCTTTATGCCCCCGATGGCTGAGATGTACCCCAAAAATTTCAATAGCTGGGTGGAGGTGGGTAAGATTGCTGAGAGGCTGGAGGGTGCCTCCCGCCCCGGTCATTTTCGGGGGGTGGCGACGGTGGTTGCCAAGCTGTTTAACATCGTCCAGCCGGATAGAGCCTACTTCGGGCAGAAGGACGCCCAGCAACTGGTAGTTATCAAAAAGATGGTGGCTGAGCTTAATATGAACCTAGAGGTCGTTGCCGTGCCCACGGTGCGCGAGAGCGACGGTCTGGCAATGAGCAGCCGCAATACCTATCTAAACCCTGAAGAGAGAAAGGCAGCCGTCGTCTTATATCAGGCGCTTAGCTTGGCGCAAAGACTCTGGTCGCAGGGTGAAAAAGACGCCCAGACCATCCGCCAGCAGATGACCGAGCTTATTCAAAAACAGCCACTGGCAAATATAGACTATATCAGCATCGCTGACGCCGAGACTTTAGACGAACTAGATAAGGTCAAACCCCCGGCTTTAGTCTCACTGGCAGTGAAAATCGGCAAGACGAGATTGATTGATAATGTGGTGCTGGGGTAGAGAATATTACTCCCTCACCAGCCCCATAATTCCCACCATCCCCAGAAAGGCAAGGGCGGCGCCGAAGAAGAAAGGGGTGGCGGGGTTTACCGCATCCCATAGCCAGCCGGCAATCAGGCTGGCGGGTAAAAGAGCAAGCCCAACCACCCCGTGATACAGCCCATAGGCAGTGCCCCGCTTCTCCACGGGAACCAAATCAGCAACAAAGGCTCGCGCCACCCCTTCTGCCATCCCATAATAGACGCCGTAACAGGCAAAGAGCAACCATACCTGCCACAAGCTTGATGCTAGGGCAAATCCCAAATAGACCAGGGCGTAGATAGCCCAGCCCACGGCAATAACCCGCCTTCTCCCCAGCCTATCGGATAGCACCCCCGCTGGTAAGGCGGTAACGGCGTAGGTAAGATTAAACAGAACGAGCATCAAGACCACATAGACAACCGATGCCCCCAGATTCTGCGCCCTCAGAATGACGAAGAAATCGCTGGAATTGCCCAGGGTGAATATAGCCATAACCATCAGGAACAGCTTGAAGCGGGTACTAAAGCCAGCTAGTCTAAATTGGGGCAACTTCTGAGCCACCGGCGAGGACTTCCTCTCGTGGACAAAGAATAGCAGCACTAATATCGATAGCACTGCCGGCACCACGCCAACTAATACCAGCCACTGGTAGGTCTTCAGGCTAAGCTCAAGCCCCCCACCCTGAACCAGATATATAATTACGGCGGCGAGCGCCAGCCCGAGGACAGCACCGCTTGTATCCATCGCCCGGTGCAAGCCGAAGCCCCTCCCCCTTTCCCCAGCCGTCACCGAATCAGCCACCAGGGCATCGCGGGAGGGAGTACGGATGCCCTTCCCCAGCCTATCGCTAAATCTAATTGCCAACACGCTCGCCCAGGAAGTTGCCAGATACATGAAGGGCTTAGCTAGAGTAGAAATGCTGTAGCCCAATACTGCCAGAGGCTTGCGTTTTTTCACCCGGTCGCTGAACCAGCCGCTGAGTATCCTGAGGATGGCATCAGTGCTCTCGGAGACCCCGCCGACAAGACCAACAATAGTGGTCGCTGCCCCGAGCACATTGGACAAAAACAGGGGGACGAGGGTGAAAATCATCTCAGTGGAGACATCGGTCAGCAGGCTGACCACACCCAGAAAGAAGACGTTGGGGTTAAGACCGAAGACCCGGCGCTGCATAGCTAACCAGTATAGCATAATAGGAGAAGAGAGTGTCTAAGAGGGAGAGGTTGATTGACAACTAGGTTGCTCACAGCTACAATAAACTCCGTGCCGAGGTAGCTCAGTCGGTAGAGCAGCGGACTGAAAATCCGCGTGTCCCCAGTTCGATTCTGGGCCTCGGCACCAAGAGACGGATGGGCGGAAGTAGTTCAGCGGGAAAGAATCCCCGGTTCGAGGAACGAGTAATCCCCAATTGCAACCGACTCAGAATATAATCTTTCAGCCCTCTTACGAGGGGTTTTTCATCACCTGAGCAACCAGTTCAGCGATGTCCATCACCTTGAGCTTTTCCTCTACCCCTTTTGCCTTCACTGCGTCCTCAAACATAATCACGCAGAAGGGGCAGGCAAGAGCCAGTGTATCGGCTCCAGTTTTGATGACATCTTCAGTACGCAAATGACTGATTTTGGTGCCGGGCTCCTCTATCCAGCTCCTCCCTCCCCCACCGCCGCAGCAGAAGCTGTCCCCCTTCATCCTGTCCATCTCGGCGAGTCTGAGCCTGGGGACGGAAGCTAAGATTCTCCTTGGCTCATCGTAAACATCATTGTAACGTCCCAGGTAACAAGGGTCATGATAGGTAACCTTCCTACTGCCATCAGAAACAAGTCTCAATTTACCCTGAGAGAGCAAATCAGCAATAAACTGGGTGTGATGCATGACCTCAAAATCACCACCGAATTGGGGATATTCATTCTTCAGCGTATTAAAACAATGGGGACAAGCAGTTACGATTTTCTTTACACCATATCGCTTTAGGGTCTCGATATTGCGCTCTGCCAGCATTTGAAAAAGGTATTCGTTTCCTGCCCTGCGCGCTGGCTCACCACAGCAGCTTTCTTCGTTGCCTAGAATGGCGAATTTCACTCCGACCGCCCTTAATATCTTTGCCATAGACACCGCTATCTTCTGGCAGCGGTCATCAAGGGCTGCCGTACAACCCACCCAGTAGACAACATCTACACCATTACCCCCTGATAATTCCTTGACATCTAGAGCGGATGCCCAGCCTGTTCTCGTAGATGTAGTTCCCCGCCAGGGGTGCCCGCGGTCCTCAATGCTCTTCAAGACACCCATAAGTGTCTCTGGCGCCTTGGCTTGCTCCAAGACCAGATTGCGTCTGAACTCTATTATCTTAGGGATATGCTCATTAGACATGGGGCACACTTCCATACAGGAATGACAGGTGGTGCAAGACCAGATGGCATCTTCAGGGATAACATTTCCGATTATGGGGCTGGCTTCGCCGTCTCCCTTGAGCAGCCCTGGGGCTACCTTCAGCAGGTGCTTCTTGAGTTCCTGAATCAAGTCTTTGGGGTTAAGCGGCTTACCGCTGGCATATGCCGGGCAGGCATCCTGGCAGCGACCGCAGACAACGCAGGCATAAAGGTCTAAGAGCTGCTTCCAGTTGAAGTCGGTTATCTTGGAGACGCCGAAGGTCTCTGCAGTTTCGAGGTTAATGGGGCTCAGGGCACCTTTGGGAGGTGCAGAGCGGAGGAAAACATTAAATGGAGCCACCACCATGTGTAAATATCTGGTGTAGCCAATAATGCCGAGAACAAATAAGACGAACCCCCAGTGTGCCCAGAAGAAAAAGGTGTGCCACGCTGCCACCGATGCGGCACTACCGGTAAATAACTGGCTTAACCATGCGCTTATAGGGGGGAGGGCAATACCTAGACCAACGGGAGGACTCCCCAGGGCAATGCCGGTGGCAATCTTAAACAAGTGCGTCAGGGGGTGGATAAGCACCGTGACCAGAATGAGCATTGCTTCAAACGTCTGCTGCCCTTTTAGTCTCTGTGGCTTTATAACATATCTGCGGATGATACCCCAGGCTGCGCCTATGAAGATAAAGGGGGCAGCTATATCCATAACCCAGGAATAGTAAGCATAGAACGAATTATGCTCTATTGCCTCTGAGATGCCGAAGCCTTCCCCCACGATTATAAAGAGGAGGTAGTAGGTGGCGAATAAAAAAAAACCCCAAGCCATGAATACGTGGCCCAATCCAGCTCTATCTTTGAGGGTGAGGTTCTTAAACTGGCACCATTGCCCAACTACGTGACCTGTAGCGGTCAGTGTCATTTTGACAATGTGCCCAATCCCCACTTCTCTCCTGCCCAGAGACAAATATCGCAAAAGCTCATATACTCTAAAGCTAAAGATGCCACCGGCAAGAAGTGTCACGCCCCAAAAGATGATATACCCAGCTACCCCTAATTCACTCACTGGACTCATAATGCATACCCTTCTTTTTCATTTTATCCCTTTTCTTCGCCCTCTCTTACTATAATTCTTGCCTCCTCGGGGATGGGAGGAGGAACTGGCTCAGCCAGAATCCTTTTTATCGCGCCAAAGCGAGGGGGACAAACTTGAAAGCAAATTCCACACCCTATGCATTTCTCTTGGTCGATGACATGAATCTTATTCTTGCCTCCTATGATCGCCCCTACCGGGCATTTCCTAAGGCAAATCATGCAAGCCTGGCACTTATCCGGCTCAATATAGTATGAGGTTAGCTTCTTACGGACATAACTTTCAACTGCTTCAAGGTCTAGTTTTAACTGCTCTAGGTCTTTTCCTTCGCCTATCCCAAGAGGTCCTAACTCCTTTAGCTGCTTGGTGAATTTGGTAATAATTTCGGCAAAACGAATGCCTTCAGAAGCAGACACCCATTCAATCCGCAATCTTTCCGGGTTCAACCCTATCTGCTCCAGTAATTTTTTACACAGCTTTGTCATGTCTAGTGCTGAGTAATTACCTTCCGTGACATAATGGCATTCACCAAGCCAGCAACCGCCGATAAACACTCCATCGGCTCCTTTTGAGAAAGCCCGGAAAATGAACGCCGGGTCAACTCTGCCGGAGCACATCACCCTTATCACCCTTATGTTAGTGGGGTATTGATATCGAGAAACTCCAGCAAGGTCCGCCCCGGCGTAGCAACACCAATTACATAAAAATCCTAAAATCTTTGGTTCAAACTCGTATCTTGAAACCATTTTTTAGCTTACTCCGAAAGAGTAATCCCTGCCTTGTTCATTAGCGGACTTCGACAAGGGCTGGAAACGCCGCGTCAATTTGAGCAAAGATTTGCTCATCAGTATAGTGTTTCGAGGAAATAGCCCCTGTTGGACATTTTGTATTACAGAGACCGCACCCTTTACAGAGGACAGGAATAACCCTAGCCTTCTTGCCCTGCGGTGTATCATAAAGCTCTATGGCACCGTATTTACAAACTGCCTCACACTGACCACACCCTACGCACTCACTCTCATTCACCTCACAAATAGCACCAGAGGCGGTGACTGAATCCTTGGAAAGAATGGTTGCCGCCCGTCCGGCAGCTCCGTAAGCCTGGCTAATCGCTTCCGATATATGCTTGGGATAGTGAGCCGTCCCGCACAGGAAAACGCCCTCGGCGGCAAAATCAACCGGTCTTAATTTCACATGGGCTTCTAAGAAGAAACCATCCGGGTTCAAAGGTACCTTGAATAACCGGGATATTTCCTTACTTGTTGCTGAAGGAATAACGGCGGCAGCTAAAGCAAGTAAATCGGCATCTATAGCAATCTTCTTACCCAAAATAGGATCGGTCACGGTAACCCTTAGAATACGCTGACCGCCCTCTTCAACAGCTTCCACCTCGGGTTTATCATCCGGCTCGTAGCGGATGAACTTCACCTCCCGATTCGCCGCTTCTCGGTAATAGTCCTCGGCAAACCCATAAGTCCTCATATCCCGATAGATAATGCAGATATCCATCTCGGGATTTTTCTCTTTTAGTTTCAAGGCGTCCTTTATAGAATGACTGCAACATACCCGGCTGCAATAATTTCTGTCTTTTCGTCGGCAACCGACACATTGAATCATCACCAAGCTCCGAGAGCCAGTCACCCGCGGTTCCCCTTTAGCGATTTGCTCCTCCAACTCCAGCAGGGTCAATACCCTGTCATCTTTCCCATAAAGGTACTCGGTAGGTTTATATTCTTCAGCACCGGTAGCAATGATGGTTATTCCATGATGTATCTCCCTGACCCTTCCTCCAGACATCACCTTGGTTATGAAATTCCCCACATAACCGGAAGCCTCGGTGATGGTAGCATCAGTATATTTATGGATTAAGGGGTGCTGGTTAACTCTGCGTATAATATCATTCAAATATGATTGAACATCCACCCCTTCCAGGGTGTAGTGAAGTCTCCGAGCTATCCCGCCCAAGTCCTTATCCTTTTCCACCAGGTAAACCTCAAATCCCTGGTTGGCTAAGCTCAGGGCACTGGTCATACCAGCCACGCCTCCTCCGACTACCAACCCCCTTTTGTCGACCGGCAGCTTAAATTCCGGTAAAGGCTGTAAAAGGGCAACTCGGGCTACTGCCATCCGGACTATATCCTTTGCCTTCTGGGTGGCATTTTCCTTTTCTCGAGAGTGAACCCAGGAGCAATGCTCTCTTATGTTAGCCATCTCAAAGTAATATTGATTAATTCCCCCTTCACGAAGCGTATCCCGGAATAACGGCTCATGTGTCCTGGGGGTACAGGCGGCGACAACCACACGATTGAGTCCTTTTTCTTTTATTGCGTCCGCTATCTCCTGGGCAGCATCAGTAGAACACGACCAGGGGTTTTCTTGAACATGGACAACATTAGGTAAGGTAGAAGCATATTCAACTACTGAAGGAACATCCACCACTCTTCCGATGTTGGCTCCACAATGACAGACAAAGACCCCCACCCTGGGTTCCTCACCTGAGACATCCCTTTCCGGTGGATATTCCCTTTCTCGGGACAGCTTCCCTCGCCGGTAGGCAAGAAGTTGACCAATAAGGGCATCAGCCCCGCTGGCGGTCATAACCGATTCAGGAATATCTATAGGACCCTGGAAGGCTCCGCTGACAAAGATTCCCGGGCGAGAGGTCTCAATGGGATTAACGGGATCGGTTTTACAGAAGCCGTAAGAATTAAGCTCTATGCCGAGCTTCTTAGCCAATTTTTCTACATCATCAGGAGGGTTCAACCCAACGGATAATACCACCATATCGAACTCTTCTTCTTTTACCCCGTCCTTTGTAGTGGAGTATTTTATGGTTACATTCTTGCTTTCGGGCAGCTCTTTCCCTATTGATACGTAGCTTCTTATAAATCGAATGCCGGGAAGGTTCTCTGTCCTTTGATAAAACCGTTCGAAGTCCTTGCCAAATGCCCGAACATCGTTATGGAATATAGTAGCCTCAATCTCACCGTCATGGTCTTTTGCCAGAATCACCTGCTTCTGGGTATACGTGCAGCATACGGCTGAACAATAGCTGTTACCGCCGGGGATGACCTGTCTGGAACCGACGCAGTGAATCCAGGCTATCTTCTTCGGATGCTTCCCATCCGAAGGGCGCCTTATCTCACCTTCGTAAGGTCCGCTAGAACATAATATCCGCTCAAAGTCAAGACTGGTTACCACGTTCTCCATCTTTCCATAGCCATAGTCGCCTCTCAGCTTAGGGTCAAATATCTCATAGCCCGGAGACAGAATTATCGCCCCTACCTCTATTTCTACCTTCTCCTCCTTTTGATGAAGGTCTATGGCATGTTGCGGGCAAACTGGTATACAAATGTTACATTTCTTGTCTTGAAGGAAAAGGCAGCTTTCAGGGTCTATATAGGAGACAAGCGGAATTGCTTGAGCAAAGTATATATGGCTGCATTTGGCAAAAGATAAGCTTTGATTATATCTATCGGGGACCTTGACCGGGCAGTACTCAGTACAGGTAGTACAACCCTTGCATTTATCATCTAAGATGTATCTGGGCTTTTTAATCAGGGTTACCTTGAAGTTTCCTGCTTCCCCTTCTACCCTGTCAACTTCAGTATAGGTCAGGATGTTTATATTGGGATGTCTGTTGCATTCAATAAACTTAGGGGATTCAATGCACAAAGAGCAGTCATTGGTGGGGAAGGTCTTATCAAGCTGGGCCATCTTGCCGCCAATAGCCGGCCTTTTATCAACTAGGTAAACCTTAAAGCCCATCTCAGCTAGGTCAAGGGAGGCTTGAATACCGCTAATCCCGGCACCAACCACCATAACATCGCCGATATTACCTTCTGCAGGATTACTAGCTAATTGTCCTTCAGCGCGTTCTTCTGTCACTTTCTACCATCCTTATCAAGCTTGGTTAACCATACTTCATGTTGAGCGGCCAAGCCGCTCCGGGTGGGAATACACCGACAGGCGGCTGCCACGCGCATAGCCAACCAAGGTAATGCCTAGATCACAAGCCAGCGAAATAGCGCGCCCCGTCGGCGAGCTCCGCGAAACAACAACCGGGGCCTGCATCTTTGCCGCCTTGAGCAACATCTCGGACGAAATGCGCCCAGTGCTAAGTAGCAACGCGTCCCTGATTGATAGTCCCCTCAATAGACATTCTCCCTGGATCTTGTCCAGAGTGTTGTGTCGTCCGATGTCCTCAGCCACCACCAGCAGGTTCTTGGTATCAGACAGAGCTGAGGCGTGCACGCCACCACAAAGCCGATACAACTCCATCTGCCCTTGAAACTGCTTCATCAGGGATAGCACTTCCTTTGGTGTAACAACAAGACCCGAATCAACCCTCTGTCCCTGAGTTTTAAAAGCGACACCACCACCACAGCCAGAGGTCAGTGTCCGCAGCCTTGGCAATTTATATTTGGGGTTGCTCAGCCTCACCTCGGCCAGCGATTCCTCCTCACACACCCGCATGCTTGCCACGTCACCCATGCCTGAGATGATTCCCTCCGTGTACAGGAATCCGAGGACAAGGCAATTCAGCTTGGTTGGGGTACACAGGATGGTGACCAGTTCCTGGCGATTTACATAGATTGTGAGCTCCATCTCGCTAGGCACGTGAGCTGAGGTCCTGACCCATCCCTCGTCGGAAAAACGGTCGTAGACTATGTCCTGTGCGCCATCCTTCATTGCCAATACGCCAATAGTTTCTTGCATGTTTATCTTCTTCGGTCCTCTAAATCACTTCCTGGATAATTTCCGTGATGTCCTTAATCTCTATGACTTCGCTATCCTTCAGGGTTAACCGGCTATCCTCAAAATTGATGATGCAATATGGGCAGGAAGTAACCAGCACCTCAGCCCCGACCTCGATAGCCTGTTCTAATCTGAGGTCGGAGAATCTTTCACCCTTTGGAGTCTCCATCCAGATCCTGCCTCCCCCCCCTCCGCAACAGAGACTATCTTCCTGCGAATCAGCCATCTCAATCAGTTCTAAACCAGCTACCTTCTTTAAGACCTCTCGAGGTTCGTTATATATGCCATTATGTCGACCCAGGTAACACGGGTCATGATAAGTAATCTTCTTCCCATACTCCTTGGTGAGCTTAAGCCTTCCCTCATTAATAAGCTCGAATATATATTGTGAGATATGAACCACCTCAAAGTTAACCTTAAACTCGGGATACTCATTCTTGAAGGTGTGGTAGCAATGAGGGGAAGAAACAAGAATCTTCTTCACTCCACTTTCGATAAAGGTCTTGATGTTTTCCCTGGCTAGGCGTTTGAATAACTCCTCATCGCCCGCCTTACGGATGCTTTCTCCACAGCAATTCTCCTTGGGACCCAGTATCCCGAAGTCTACCCCTGCCCGGTTAAGGATATTGGCTGTGGCAGCAGCTACCTTTCTTAATCTTGGGTCATAGCTGAGGTAGCAGCAGGAAAGATATAAAACCTCCATCCCCTCGGTAAACGTTTTTACCGACAGGCCTTCTGCCCAATCTGCCCTCTTGGCACGTGTTTCACCCAAGGGGTTACCTTCAGCACCCAGGCTGGCTCTTACGGTGTGGATTGGAGCCGGAAAAACCCTTGCTTCCGAGGCAATCCTACGTAGGGATACCCCAACCTCTATCGTTTCTACCCCCCTGGGGCACCGCTGAGGGCAGTTCCCGCAGGTAGTACACCGCCATATATCTTCACCCTCTATCTCAGGCAAACCAAACGTAGCCTGTCGGACTATATGGCGCATACTAAAGGTTCTAACCCTGTTCCACGGACAGACAGTATCACATAATCCGCATTGATAGCATAATTTGAAGGCTTCTCCGCCAGCCTCTTTTATGGCATCTATTGCCTCTTTGAAGGGGGCTACAATCTCCACTATCTTTTTTAATCCTCTTCTTTCGCCTTAATGTTTTAGCCCTTGGCTAGTCGGGCAATGGTATCCATTACCTTCTTCACTCCATGTTTTTTTACTAATGATTCCAGTCCTATCTCCATCTCCTCCCGCTTCTCTGCTTCTTCCTCTTCCTCTTCCCTTTCTTCATAGGTCAGGGCATCATTTATGCACCACTGAACACACATCGGCTCTTCTAGTGGCGGTTCCTCTTCACACATATCACATTTTAGAGGGAGATCGGAATCAGGGTCTTTGAAAAGCTTCCTGGATGGGCAGGAAGCCCGGCAGAAGCTACACTCGTCATATTCCTTCCCATTAATGGTATAGATGTCTCTGCCATTACATTCGGCTTCGGTATACTCACCGGCCAATACCGGAACATAAATATCTTTTAGTGGATGAAAAAGCACCCGAATCCGAGACCTCTCCGGATTAGTGCTGCTATATTTTGGCACAGCGTGAAAGGCGGAGCAGATTACCTCACATGCCCGGCAACCATTGCATTTATCAACATCGATCTTGATTCGCTTAACTTTTTTCATTTTTAAAGATACCTCTTAGTTCTAAGCCTTCGCCTTTTTGCTTTTTGGGGAATCCCGCTTAGTTCCAGGGCTTTGCTTTTCTTCGTCTTTATAAATCCCTCTTTGTTCTAAGTCTTCGCTAACGTAATCCATACCTAATTCGTGCAAGGTCTGTTTAGTAGGAATACCTTCATTATTCCATCCCTTAAATTTATAATACTCGTCAAGCAGATTAGCTTCAAGCTCAGGGAATCTCTTCTTCCAATGGTCCTCGGGAGGACGCTCGTCCTTTCTCCTTAAGCCTCTTCTTACATTAATGGCTCTAAGTAAAGTTCGGTTCCTCTTGGCTATTTGCCATAGTCTGGTTTCATCAATATCCATCCCAGTTGCTGATGAGATTACACGTGGTAAATTGTGTATATGATAGGGAGGCTTCAGGGGAAATGATGACAAACCGGCACAGACCCCGGTGCAGTCATCAATGTAATGCATCGTCTCTTGCCATTCAACCAGTTCACAAGTTGTTTGAATAGATGGGTAATTTGGAAATGAGCCTGGCTCCCAGTTCAAGATAAATTCCTTAAACTCTTCCTTAGGAACCTGGATCCAATCCTTTACAAACTCTTCTTTCTCCTCTCTGGTAGCAAAAGGCGCCTGGGGTATCTGCCCTTCAATCTGGGTAATGTTGATCTTCTCACCTGTGGACCACATGATATAATAAATAGGGTTCAGCACCCCTAGTTTGATAGGGATCTGCTCATGTTTCTTAATAGTATTATGGTCGTAGGCCTCTGCCCCCTTGCCAATCTGACGAGCCGCCCAGTAAACACCATTGGCCAAAACATCTCCAATCCCTTCTCGCCGAACAATTCTGTCAAGCAACCAGAAGAATCTCCCCTCGTTATCGGGTGGAAATCCTGGCATGTCCTGGTCAGTCAAAATGCCAGCTTCATAAAGCTCAAGGGCGAAGGCCATAACTTGCGGGGTTGTATATCCGTCCACTCCATACTCTTGAGCCAGACCAGCGATTTTAAAACCAAAATCCAGGTCTGACATGGCCGCCATGGTATAGGTAAGTTTCGAGTAGCATTTCATCATGTATCTTTGAAGTTTGGGGTGGGTAATTACTCCCCCGCATTTCATCGGACAGTTATAGCAACTTATTAGCCGCTCCACCGCCTTTTCCTGAATCTCCTTCCACTTCTCTTCGACTTCCTTGTTCCAAAAATCTTTTCTCCGGTGGCGGGCATTTCCCCAGGCGAAACTTATGGTGTGCCACTCCTCATTATATATTGCCATCTCTTGCGGTGCCCCAAGCCCGGCTAAAATGGGCGGTACCCCCTTAATTGGATTATTTGCCCGGTGTTGTATATATTTCAGCACTTCGTTGCAAAGCTCAAAAAGTTCAGCCGGTCGGGCAATAAGGAGGTCCTTTGTTCCACGAACAGCTATCGCCTTTAACCCTTTGTCTCCCATAATGGCGCCTACTCCTCCTCGACTGGCACTGGACCTGCCCCCCTCGATGGAGGCAAAATAGACCCTATTTTCTCCGGCCAGGCCAATACTAGCCACATGGGCCTTCGGTTCCTTCAACTCCTGTTGAATAAGTTCTGCAGCTTCAAGAGAGCCTTTACCCCGCAAATGAGAGGCATCACGTATTTCTACTTTGTCATTGTTTATCCACAAATAAACCAGACTGGGGGACTTGCCACGAACGATTACCTTATCATAACCGGCATGCTTCAATTCTGGTGCCCAAAATCCTCCCATTACTGAATATGCCATTAACAAAGTCTGAGGAGAAAAGGTAGAAATAATGGTACGATTAGCACTAGGAACAGGTGTGCCAGCTAAAAGACCAGCGCTAAATATTAGTAGGTTATCAGGGTCAAATGGTTTAGTTTCAGGGGGAACCCTATCCCATAATATCTTGGCGTTAGTACCTAGACCCCCCAGGTGAAGTTCAGTTAATCTTGGGTCAGTTTTTTCCTTCTCAATGCTTCCTCGGGATAGATCAATCTCTAAATTAACCCCTGTCTCTGCGTACCTCATCTTTTACCCCCTTAGGTTACTTAGCCCCTATAAGGTCTTTGTCAGTCCCCTTGGGCTTCTCTATTTTAGCCCTCCTTCTACTTCGGTAGTTCTTGGATACTGAGTCGAAGTATTCATTGGCTTTCTCGGTGAGCAAGCCATGGTATTCATTAAATAGAGCCGCTGCCTGGGGACGTAGCCAATTCTCGGGCAAAAGCTCCTGGGGCAAATCAGGATCCAAGAAGGGGAGCTTGCGGTATTCATGAATTAGATTAAATCTCTCCACAAAACACTCGCTGGGTTCAATAGTTCCACCGGCCTGTAATCGTTTCAGGTGCTCTTCCAGCTTCGGGCGATATTTAGCTATGAAGTTAGCATACCTCTCGTGTATTCTACCCAAATCCCAACACTGGGAAACTATCTTCCTGGGATCGGTGGAACCTTGATGTTTGGCTTGGAAGATTTGAATGTACTCCTTGATTTGAAGCCTCTCGGCTAAATCTTCCACCTCTTTAGTCAGGTCATAGGGCGATATCCAGGTAGCCTCGCTTAAGGGCCCGTACCCCATCCAACTCAGCTCAAGGCGCAGGCGATCCCTCGCCTCTCTTCTTCGCTCAGGAACGGAGTAGATTACTATGTTCCAACTTCTGTCCCATTGATTGTTCTTTCGCACAAAAATGCGCTGTGTTCCTTTAGTCAATAACATATGGCCGTTCCCCGTTAGCGAATAATAACTCTTCCGTTCCTCTCGCCTCACTTTAAGCAAACCCACCCGGCACATCCTTGATACCGCTGACCTTATCGCTTGTTCCGACAGGCCAAAGTTGCTGAGCAGTCTGACTAGACTACCAATCCCGATCTCACCACCCCTATCCAGCACGTAATCACCATAGAGGGTCAGCATGGCTGCTCTAGGACTAAACATCAGTATGTCTCATATTTGGTATTGCGTTAATTTTACGCTATACTAATATTATCATCTACCTACTGCCTTGTCAAGCCCCCAAAAAGCCCTCTTATTTGAACCGAAGCTAGCCAGCCAGCCTTAAAGCTGTTATATTTATAGAAGGCTGGAGGCCGTGAGTTCGAGGGAAGTTATAAGGATGAGAATCCTTTTTGTCGCCGCTGAGGCTAGCCCGTTGGTTAAGGTCGGAGGATTGGCTGATGTCATTGGCTCCTTACCCATTGCCCTAACTAAACTTGGGCACGATGTCCGGCTAATAATCCCCCAATATGGCCGTATCAATGTCAGCCACTATCCATTAACCACAGTGAAGGACAAACTTGAGATATCAATGGCAGGCAAAAGGAAGCCTGCCAGCTTAACCGTTACCACCTTAAAAGACGAAGTCCCGGTATACATGATTGAAAGCAGTCAATATTTCGGGGGGAAAGAAATATATGCCAACAACAACCTTGAGCGGTTTCTCTTTTTCTCCAGGGCTGTTTTTGAGATACTGCCACAACTGGATTGGCAACCGGAAATAGTCCATTGTCACGATTGGCATGCTTCCCTGGTCGTTATGTGGCTAAAGAAAAGTTGCTATCCCCCTGCTTCAATATTTAGCATCCATAATCTGGCATACCAAGGGCTCTTTGATGAAGCCTTTCTGGTTGAATCCAGCCTCAAGAAGGATTGGAGCGATTATCCCCCTGATGCTCCAAAACCACCCTTTAATTTTATGAGCCAGGGGATTCTGTGGGCTGATTTGGTTACTACTGTCAGCGAGACTTACGCTAAGGAAATCCTTACTCCCGAATATGGAGAGGGGCTTGACCCCCTCTTACGCTACCGCCAAAAAGACCTGCTGGGTATAATCAACGGTATTGACTACGAGGAATACAATCCGGAAACTGACCCATATATTCGAGCCAATTATGATTCGTCAACCTTGGAAAGACGAGCTGCCAATAAATTGGCTCTTCAAAAGCAAGCGAATTTGCCCCAAGATACCAACATTCCCCTAATTGGCATGGTGCAACGCCTGGACGAACAAAAAGGCTTTGATATTTTGGAAAAAGCCCTAGGCCCTATTATCACAGAAACAGGAGCTCAGTTGGTTATTCTGGGCCAGGGCAGAGAATACTACGAGAATATACTGAGCCAAATAGCTTCTAAATACCCCGAGCAGGTGGCATTGTTTATTGCCTTTGATAATCACTTGGCTCATCGCATCTACGCTGGATGTGACATGTTCCTCATGCCGTCCCGTTTTGAGCCTTGTGGACTAGGACAACTAATTTCCATGCGCTATGGTGCCCTACCAATAGTCCGCCACACCGGTGGTTTGGTTGATACTGTTCAAGAATTGACTCCTGACCTAACTCAGGGTAATGGCTTTGTCTTTCGAGACTATACCCCTGAGGCTTTAATAACCGCTGTCAAAAAGGGCGTAGCTGCTTTTAGGAATAAAAAGGCTTGGAACCAAGCGATGCAGCGGGCGATGAGGCTCGATTTCTCGTGGCAAGCTTCAGCCATTAAATATGAGGCTGCCTACTATAAAGCTATGGCTGATAAACCGGACTGATATTATAGCAGGATATTGACAGGCCAGCAATAAAGCACTATTCTTGAAATACTAAACCAAAAGGAGGTAGCACCATGAAGAAAGTGTTGTTTGGCTTATTAGTGCTTATCTTAGTAGCCGGTCCGATGCTGAGCTGTGCGCCAGCAGGACCAGCGGAAAAACCTGAGGATTTCTATAAGGACAAGACAGTAAGGTGGATTATCACTACCAAGGCTGGTGGTGACCACGACCTGCTTTGCCGTTTGACCGCACCATATCTCAAAGAGTATCTTGGAGCCCGTGCTGTTGTTCTTGAGAATGTTGACGAGGCGGGGGGCACGGTGGGAATGAATATGTTATGGGGTGGCCCACAAGATGGATTGACCATCGCCTCCAGGACTCTACAATCCACGGTCAACTCCGAGGTAATCGGTGAGGCTGGCGTCAAATATAAGTCTGAAAAGTTCAATGCCATTGTCGCTATGACCTCGGAGATAGGTGAATTCCTTGCCGTTAGCGCTAAGGGTCCTTACAAGTCGATAGAAGACCTCAAGGCTAAACCTGTGGTCAAAATGGGCGGTACCGAGGGCAAGTCGTTGGCGGCAGCTTATCTTGCCGAACTCCTGGGGCTTAATGCCAAGATAACCCCGGGAGTAGCCACCGGCGATGCCAGACTAGCCTTGCTCCGTGGCGAGATAGACTTCTTTATTGAGGCTCCGGGGGGAATGGCTACGCGCCTTAAGTCGGGTGAAAATCTTGCCCTCGTTGGCTCCCTTGACGAACGGCATGTCGCTGCGCCGGACGTGCCGGCGGTAACAGAGCTTGTCAAGTTGTCAGCGCAACAAAAGAAGTGGCTCGAACTCATGAAGCTGCAGGATAGTGGCAAGTTTGTTTTTGTTGGGCCAGAGGTGCCCAAGGATATAGTTGAATATCTACGGGACGTGTTTGAGAAGATAATGAATGACCCCAGGTATATGGAGGAACGCGCCACAAAGTATCAGCGCTGGCCAGTGCCAGAGCCCTGGCTGACTGGTGATGAGGCACAGAAACTGGTTCGTGAATGCAAAGATTTAATGCTAAAAGAATATGGGACAATGACTAAATACCTCACCGAGAAGTATTATACAGTTAAGTAGCCTGGGTAAAGGTTAACAGCTAAGCAGGCTCCCGGAATAATTTGGCTTACCAGCAAAAAGTCTGGGAGGGATAGAATGTTAGAAAGTATGCAGGTTGCATTAGCCACGCTAATGGAGCCTCAGGTGTTGCTGTTTATCTTTGCCGGAGCCAGTCTTGGGCTTTTTGTCGGTGCTATGCCCGGGATCAGCGACCTTACGATGGTCGCCATTTTGCTACCGCTAACCTTTGGGCTGCCGCCGGAATTAGGGCTGAGCTTTCTCATGGGGGAGATAGCGGCTGTCGGTCTGGCTGATTGTATCCTCGCCATACTGGTTAGCATCCCCGGAGAAGGGCCGAGCATAGTTACCATTCTTGATGGCTATCCTCTGAATCGCAAGGGGCAGGGTGCCCGTGCCATGGGCGCCGGCATTTTTGCCTCAATCTATGGTGCTTTTGTCTCAGTGGCACTGGTTCTCGTGCTGATTATGCTGATAAGACCAATAGTCCTTGCCTTCGGCTCAGCCGAACTCGTGCTCATGATTGTCCTTGGTCTTTCCTTTATAGTGGCGCTCAGTGGCCGTTCTGTGGTCAAAGGGTTAATTGCCGGTGGGCTGGGGCTAATTTTGAGCCTGGTCGGATTTGTTGCCCGGAGCGGCATCGCTCGCTTTACCTTCGGCTCAACCTTCTTCTACGAGGGTATTAATCTGGCAGTGATTGCGCTGGGCTTATTTGGCATTGCCGTTATGATGGAAGTGGTTCTTGGCGGAGAAGCTTCGATAGGCCTCAGCGGAACAATGCCCAAATTAAGGGACATTCTCCGGGGGGTGAAAGATGTTTTCCACCACTGGCGTATATTCTGGATGAGCGCCCCGGTGGCGACTATAATCGGGGTGATCCCGGGACTGGGACGCATGGCTGCCTCCTGGATAACCTACGGCTTAGCCAAACAAATCTCCAAGAACCCCGAGGAGTTTGGCACCGGGCGCATTGAAGGGGTTATCGCCCCGGAAACGGCAAACAATTCCACCAGTGCCGGGGCACTGCTGACGACTCTTTCCTTTGGTGTGCCCGGGTCTTCTGTTATGGCGCTATTTGCCGGCGCTCTGCTTATGGTAGGTGTAATTCCAGGCCCGGCTCTGTTGCATGAGCATTTGGACCTGGTTTATCTTCTCATCTTTGGTATTGCTCTGGCTAATCTGTTCGCCGGTCCTATTACCCTCTTCGGTGCCAGCCAGATAGCCAAGCTTGCCTTTGTCCCTATGGACTTTCTATTCCCTGGGCTGATAGCGGTGATTTTCGTGGCGGCATTTGCTACCCAGCAATCAATCATGACCCTTATCCCACTACTCCTTGGTGGTGCTCTCGGCGTAGTTATGAAAAAGTTTGACTACCCCCTGCCCCCATTGATACTGGGCATCGTCCTGGGAAAGCTCTTTGAATACTATCTCTGGAACGCTCTGGATTTTCGGGGACCCCTGTTCTTTCTTAGACCTATCCCGTTGGCAATGATATTTATTATTATCGGCTTATACAGCCTCGGACCATTACAGCGTGCTTGGCAGCGGGCTAAGAAAGGGGCAAGGATATGACGAGATTAAAGCCAAGTAATTATTTTGCGATAGCTATCATGATTGCCATGCTGGTAATAATCGGCCAGGCTCTGACCTTTCGCTATTTCCAATCCGCCTTACTTCCCCTACTCTTCGGCGGTGTTGTTTTTTTGCTGGCAGGGTTACAACTTTGGCGAGAACTCACCGCCAAGGAAAAGCCAAAGGCTAAAAAAGAGGAGCCGCCACCGGTAGTGAAAGGTACCAGCCTTGGCGTACTCACCTTGTGGATGCTGGGCTTTTCCGCGGCTATCCTGTTGTTTGGTCATCTTATCGCTGTGCCTCTCTTTATCCTGTCTTACGTAAGGTGGCGTGGCAGAGGCTGGGGTATAGCGATAGCCTTTGCCACAGCTGTTACCGCCGGTCTCTATGGTCTCTTTACCCTTGCCATGCGGGTGGAGCTATACCCAGGGTTTATCTACCAGCTGATAACCGGGAGGATATAACCTTTTACCCGTCCACATAGCGCACCCCGCTTGAAAATAGAGAGGTTTTACCGCTATGGATACTGATACAAGATACGCCGTTGGCATGGACATAGGCGGCACAAACATCCGAACTGCCCTCGTCTCATCAAATGGACAAATAGTTAAGAGAGAGCAGAGGGAAACTGTTCCGTCTAGAGGCTTTGATTTAATATTTGTTGAAATTATCGAGATGCTGAGTAACATGGTAGGCACCCACGGTGGTTCTGAGGTTATTGGTATAGGGATTGCTGCCCCAGGCCCACTGGACCCGCAAGAAGGCGTTATTATCCAGACCCCTAATCTGGGGTGGAAGAACGTGCGGCTTAAGGAGCTCGTGCAGGAAAGGATTCAGCTACCCGTATACGTAGACAACGACAGCAACCTGGCTGCCTTCGGGGAAAAGTGGCTTGGGGCGGCTCGTGAAGCGCGTAACTTCGTTTGCCTCACCTTAGGTACAGGGGTCGGTGGTGCCCTAATCTTGAACGGAAGGATTTACCATGGAGCAACAGGGGCAGCGGGGCATATTGGGCATTACATAATTAATCCGGATGGTCCGGCATGTGGCTGTGGTGGGCGAGGACACCTGGAGGCATACGCCTCGGCAACAGCTATCGTTCGAAGAACCATTGAGGCAATCAAGGCAGGCCAAAAATCACTTATCCCCGATTTGGTAGAAGGGGATCTAAGCAAGTTAACATCACTCTTAGTATTCGAGGCGGCAAAGGCAGGTGATGAACTTGCAGTTAGAACCTTCAGAGAGACAGGATTCTACATCGGTCTAGTAATTGCATCCCTAATAAATATAGTGAATCCAGAGCTAGTAGTCATAGGCGGACAGGTGGCTGAGGCAGGTGACCTACTCCTTGATTCAATTAGAGAATGTGTCGCCAAAATGGTCTATTTAGTGCCGCAACCACAGATTGTCCCCGCGATGTTGGGAAACGATGCTGGCACGATTGGTGCGGCTGGTATAGTATTATTGGAAGAGGGGATCATCCATATTGTTTAACCTTAATCTGAGGCTTCTCACCCTCAACAAAAAGTCAACTTGTGCCGGTCATCCCCTCTGTTCTGAACGAGTATTGACAACTCCCCCACTTTATAGTATACTAAGTCGATAATATTAGTATACAAAGGAGCCAAGCCAATGAAGCTTTCTACTAGAGGGCGTTATGGAACCAGGGCACTCCTGGACTTAGCCCTCCATCAGGGGGAGGGACTGGTTCTACTAAAAGACATTGCCCAGAGGGAACAGATCTCGCTACGCTATCTAGAGCACCTGATTGCCCCTCTCATAGCCGGGGGCATAGTTAGAACCACTCGGGGGGCAAAGGGGGGAGTTTCGCTGGCTAAACCCCCTGAGGAGATAAAGTTGAGCGAAATTATACAACTTCTTGAAGGTTCGATTGCCCCGGCAGAGTGTGTTAACAATCCGGGAATATGCAGTCGCTCTAAATCATGTGTGACCCGAGATATCTGGGGTGAGCTGAAACAGGCAATGGATGGGGTTCTAAAGTCTACTACCTTGCAGGACTTAGTCGAGCGGCAAAAAAGGAAAGAGCAGCCTGAAAAGGTGATATACTACATATAAGTTCACAATTCTTGAAAGGATAAAGAGGAATGCCAGACAAAACTTATGCCATAGAGAAGCTTCGGTATAAGACCATAGGGGTACCCAAACTGACGAGGGGCATCGCCAGAGATTCTACCGAGCTAATCGGGAATACGCCGTTGGTCAGATTGAACCGGATAACGAAGGGGGTGAAGGCAGAGGTGGTGGCCAAGCTTGAGTCCTTTAATCCTGCGGGAAGCGTCAAGGACAGGATTGGGGTAGCCATGATTGCTGGCGCTGAAGAGAAGGGGCTTATTAACAAAGATACAGTTATCGTTGAGCCCACCAGCGGCAATACTGGCATTGCCCTTGCCTTCGTCTGCGCTGCCAGAGGCTACAGGCTCATTCTCACCATGCCTGATACCATGTCCCTGGAGCGCAGGCAACTCCTCTCCGTTTTCGGCGCTGAGCTGGTGCTGACCCCAGGGGCAGAGGGGATGTCAGGGGCAGTGAGGAAGGCAGAGCAACTGGTAGCGGAAAACCCTAACTACTTTATGCCTCAGCAATTCAAAAACCCGACAAACCCAGAGATACACCGCCTGACCACTGCCGAAGAAATCTGGAGGGATACTGCGGGCAGAATAGATATTCTGGTCTCCGGGGTGGGAACTGGCGGGACAATTACCGGGGTAGCTGAGGTTATAAAATCCAGAAAGCCTGAGTTTAAAGCTATCGCTGTTGAGCCAGCTGATTCCCCGGTCCTTTCCGGGGGAAAGCCTGGGGCTCACAGGATTCAGGGAATCGGAGCCGGTTTTATTCCCGATGTCTTGAGAATGGATTTGATTGACGAAATTATTAAGGTCACCAATGAAGATGCCGGAATAATGGCGAGAAGACTAGCCAAGGAAGAGGGTATTCTAGCAGGCATCTCCTCAGGAGCAGCAACCTGGGCGGCACTGGAGGTAGCCAAAAGGCAGGAAAACGAGGGTAAGCTGATCGTAGTAGTTTTACCTGATACCGGTGAGCGCTATCTTTCTACCTGGCTCTTTCAGGAACAAAAATAGGGTTAAATAAAAGGGAAAGGATACTATCTTGTTTAAGACCTTAAAAGAAGATATTCAAACGGTTTTTGCCAGAGACCCGGCAGCCAGAAGCGTACTGGAGGTTATCTTTTGCTATCCGGGGCTACATGCCCTCTGGCTTCACCGCCCGGCTCATTTTCTCTGGCAACATAGGCTTCGGTTTTTGGCTCGCCTTCTCTCTCATCTCAATCGCTTGTTGACTGGCATTGAGATTCACCCCGGGGCCAAAATCGGCAGGTGTTTCTTTATTGACCATGGAGCAGGGGTGGTCATTGGCGAGACGGCCGAAATAGGAAATGACGTGTTATTGTATCAGGGGGTGGTTCTGGGTGGAACCACTTTAAAGAAGGGAAAGCGTCATCCTACCATTGGCAACAGTGTGGTAATAGGAGCTGGAGCAATAGCCCTTGGTGCTATCACCATAGGCGATGGTGCCATAATTGGCTCCGGTTCGGTGGTGATAAAGTCAGTCCCCCCCAGGGCTACGGTAGTAGGTGTTCCAGGACGGATAGTGGAGAAAAAGAAGAAGCCGCTCATGGACTTAGAGCATGGGAGGTTGCCCGACCCGGTGGCAGAGGCGATACGGCTCGTCCTCAAAGAGCAAGATAAGTTAGAAGAGCGATTGAGGAGGCTTGAAGGCTTGACTGGATTGGTAGCCCCTGTAGATGAATTAAGGAAAGAAAGGGAGAAGATTGAGCGGGAGTTCCGCGAGGGAGGAGGCATATAATGAGAAGAATATACCTTGATTATGCCGCGACTACGCCTCCACACCCTGAGGTGGTAAAGGCAATGCTTCCCTATTTTACTGAGGCATTTGGCAATCCTTCAAGCATCCATTCCCACGGGCAGGAGGCAAAGGGGGCTATAGAGGAAGCAAGGGCTAAGGTTGCCCGCCTTATTGGTGCCCGGAGCGAGGAAATCGTCTTTACCAGCGGCGGCACCGAGGCAGATAACTTTGCCCTGAAGGGTGTGGCTTTCGCCAACGAGAGTAAGGGCGACCACATTATTACTAGCCCCATTGAGCACCATGCCGTTATAGAAACCGGCAAGTTTCTGGAGAGACAGGGATTTAAGGTAACCTACCTCCCGGTAGATAAGCATGGCTTAGTTGACCCTGATGATGTCAGAAGAGCCATCACTGATAAAACCATCCTCATTTCAGTGATGCATGCCAGCAATGAAGTGGGCACCATAGAACCGATAGCTGAAATAGGCAAGATTGCCCAAGAAGCGGGAATCTATCTTCACACTGACGCCGTGCAGACAGTGGGGCACATCCCGGTGGATGTGGACGGGCTCGGCATAGACCTGCTCTCTATGTCAGCCCACAAGCTCTATGGTCCTAAGGGGACGGGGGCACTGTATATCAAAAAAGGAACTAAGCTAGTCTCCTTTATGCATGGTGGCGAGCAGGAGAGAAGACGCCGAGCCAGCACCGAGAATGTTCCCGGAATCGTGGGCTTTGGCAAAGCGGTAGAGATTGCCCAACAGGAAATGGGTGAAGAAGCGAATCGGCTAACTTATCTTCGTGACCGGCTCATTAGGGGTCTGCTGGAACGGATTGAACATGTCAGGCTCAACGGGCACCCCATAAACAGGCTACCCAACAATGTTAATGTAAGCATTGACTTTGTAGAAGGGGAATCAATGCTGCTAAATCTTGACCTGGAGGGTATTTGTGTTTCTACCGGCTCAGCCTGCAGTTCATCAAGCCTTGAACCATCCCACGTGCTCCTGGCAATGGGACTCTCCCCTGAGCAGGCGCACGGCTCGCTCAGGTTTAGTCTGGGGAAGTGGACTACCGAGGGTGAGATAGAGCGAATTTTGGATGTCCTGCCACAAATCGTCATCAAGCTCAGGGCTATGTCACCACTCTTGAAGAGTCAGAAATAGAAGAGGAAAAGGATAACGCCAATGAGTGAAATCCCTGAGATCGGCAAAATATCCCCGGAGATTTTCAACGAGCTGATATTTCCCCGCTTGGGGGCTAAGAGCGATAAGATTTTGGTTGGACCTCAGCATGGGGTGGACGTGGGAATAACGGAAATTGGGGATAAGGCGGTCTCACTTACCTGCGACCCGGTATTTATCGTTCCTGAGTATGGCTGGGAGAGGGCAGCCTGGTTTGCCATTCACATCCTTGTCTCTGATGCTGTGACCTGTGGACTGAAGCCTAAGTTTCTATCCATAGATTTAAACCTCCCCATGGAGATGACTAAAGACGAGCTGGAGATAGTCTGGGATACGATGCACCGGGAGTGTAAGCGGCTCGGCATTTCTGTCATTTGTGGTCATACTGCCAGATATGAAAATTGCCATTACCCGATGGTGGGTGGGGCTACTGTAATCGGGGTTGGCGAAAAAGACGAATATGTTACTCCCAGAATGGCGAGAGCTGGAGACAAGGTAATTATCACTAAAGGACCGGCTATTGAGGCGACAGGCATCTTCGCTACCATGTTCCCCCGTCTTATTGAGGGGAAATTCGGGCATGACTTTAGTAAGAAAGCAGAACAGATATTTTACAAAATGTCAGTGGTAGAAGATGCTATGACTGCGATAAGTGTTGGGGTAAGAGAGAATGGGGTCACTGCCATGCACGATGCTACCGAGTGCGGGATATGGGGTGGTCTATATGAGCTGGCTCAGGCGGCTGGTCTGGGAGTTAGGATAGAGAAAGAGCAGATTGTGGTTGAGGAATGCGTTGAGGAAATATGTAGCTATTTTGGCATCGACCCCTATGCATCCATAAGTGAGGGGACGTTAATAATTGCTTGCCGTGAGCATAAAGCACAAAAAGTGGTAGAGGCATTATCCCAAAAGGGTATCAAGGCTTCTATCGCCGGGGAGTTAACCAAGCCCCAAAAGGGGATGATTCTAATAAGGAACGGAAGGGAAGAAAAACTCAAACATCCCATCGTTGACCCCTTCTGGAAGGCTTTCTACGGTGCTCTTGAAAAATACAAAGGGTGATGATACGGCTAAAATAATTGCTGTCTGTAAGAGTAAAAAAAAGGGCACCAAGAAAGAACCGATAGCCGAAGCCGTCCTCAGGCAAGATTATGGTCTTATTGGCGATGCCCATGCTGATTGCGGTACGCATCGTCAGGTAAGCCTGCTCGCCATTGAAAGTATTAATAAGATACGAAGTCTAGGCTTCAACATAGGCCCGGGGGATTTTGCCGAGAACCTTACCTGTGAAGGAATAGAACTGGTCTCATTGCCGGTGGGGACGCGGCTCTCAATAGGAAGGAAGGTTATCTTAGAGATTAGTCAACTCGGCAAGGAGTGCCACATCGGATGTGATATCTATCGTCAGATAGGCAAGTGCATCATGCCCAAAGAAGGGGTATTTGCCAGGGTAATCCAGGGAGGATTGGTGAAACGAGGGGACAAGATAAGGGTACTTGAGAATATAAGGTAGATGGAAGACAGGAAGGGGTGATGCTCTTTCAATTGGTGAAAACAAATAGTAGAATATCTCTAAACATAAGCAGCTTGGGGCGGCGGAAATAACGGTGGAGGTCGAGAAGTGCGAAGGATATACCTAGACAATGCTGCCACCACACCCCTTCTCCCCCAAGTCAGGGAGGCAATGATACCATATCTTGGGGAGTTATTTGGTAATCCGTCCTCCCTCCACGACTGGGGCGATGCTGCCCGGGAAGCTATGGAGGAGGCTCGTGCCCGGGTAGCCCAGCTTATTGGGGCTAACGCTGATGAGATAATCTTCACCGGTGGTGGCACAGAGAGCAACAACTTCGCTATCAAGGGACTGGCGCTGGCTCAACAAGCCAAGGGCAAGCATGTGGTCATCCCCGCTATTGAGCACTTCTCAGTATTGCACTCAGCGAGAACACTGGGAAAATGGGGCTTTGAAGTGAGTGAGATTCCGGTGGATAAATATGGTATGGTTAACCCTGAGGATGTACGGCGAAACATCAGGAAGGATACCGTGCTTGTGTCCATCATGCATGCTAATGGGGAGGTGGGTACAATCGAGCCGATACGGGAGATTGCCAAAATAACTATGGAGCAAAACATCCCTTTCCATACTGATGCCGTGGCTACGGCGGGAACAATACCAGTTAACGTAAAGGAGCTGGGGGTAGACGCCCTGAGCCTATCAGGAAACCAGTTCTATGGTCCCAAAGGGGTGGGCGCACTATGGCTACGGAAGGGCGTAAGGATTATACCTCTCCTCGATGGTGGTGTGCAGGAAGGAGGCCGGCGGGCTAGCACCGAGAATATCCCAGCCATTGTCGGCCTAGGCAAGGCGGCTGAACTAGCCAGGACTGATATGATGGCTCGGATGGAGCATCTCGCCCCGCTTCGTGACCGCTTACTAACGGAACTGCCAAGCAGGATTGGTCACGTGGTTGTTACCGGTCACCCTCAGAATCGTCTTCCTGGACACGCTAGCTTTTGTGTGGAGTTTATCGAAGGTGAATCTATGCTTATGCTGTTAAACAGCAAAGGAGTCGCCGTCTCCAGCGGCTCAGCTTGCACATCAAGAGCACTTAAAGCGTCACACGTCCTTATCGCCATGGGAATACCTCACGAAATAGCTCAAGGTTCTATCCTCTTCACCCTTGGGATAGACAATACTCCTCAGGACATAGATTATGTTCTCGAGGTTATGCCCCTCGTTGTTGATAGGTTACGACAGATGTCGCCCCTTTATGCCAAATTTATCAAAGCGAGCAAAGGAGGCAAATAGCATGCCAGTTTATAGCGAAAAGGTAATGGAACACTTCATGAATCCCCGCAACGTAGGTGAGATTGATAATCCTGACGGTGTTGGTGAAGAAGGCAATCCAGTATGCGGGGACATGATGACCTTCTACATTAAGGTCAAGGACAACCGCCTTGAGGATATCAAATTTAAGACCTTCGGCTGTGGGGCAGCAATCGCTGTTTCCAGCATGGTCAGCGAAATGGCTAAGGGCAAGACGCTGGAAGAAGCAATGAAAATTACTCCTCAGTCAGTGGCTAAGGAGCTGGAAGGATTGCCCAAGAATAAGTTTCACTGCTCCAACCTTGGTGCCCAAGCTCTGAACAAAGCCATACAGGATTACCTGAGCAAAAAGAAAACAGGAGGGAAGAAGTGATGGCGAAGAAAAAAGAGGGGAAAGGACACCTCTTCTGTCCCTACTGTGACAAGGAGATAATAACTGCCGCTTTTCCTTATTGCCAGTCTTGCGGTTTAACTATATTCTACTGCCCCAAATGCCGAAAGCCTTTGCCCCGGGATAAGAGGGTTTGTCCCCATTGTGGCGCTGAGATTCGAGGCTAAAGGCTAATAGTGAGCAAGGTGTGTCTTCTAAATCAGCTTAACCCCAGGAGGTTTAGACTATGTTAGATTCTAAGACACCGAAGCCGGCTCATCGAGTCTTAGATTGCATAGGTCTCTACTGTCCAACGCCAGTTTTAAAGACCAGACAGGAAATGGACAAACTTGCCATCGGTGAAATCTTAGAGGTATTGGCCGATGACCCCGCGGCTGAGGAGGACCTCAAGGCTTGGGCTAAGCGAGCAGGGCAGAGAATACTGGCGATGGAGAAAACCGATGCCGGTATGAGGTTCTTCATATCAAAAGAAAAATAGGAGGGTAGCTATGGCTAACGAAAAGCATATCCTTTATGTTCAAACAAGCGGCGTTGATACACCAAAGCGCCTTTACGCACCCTTTGTCCTGGCTATGACAGCCAAGGCAATGAGCATTGATGCTACCATTTACTTTCTGGGTCTAGGGATAACAGTAGTAAAGAAAGGCGAGGCTGAGAAGGTCAAAGAGGGCAACTTCCCTACCCTGAAAGAAATAATGGGTCAAGCCGCCGCCGCCGGGGTCAAATTCCTAGTGTGCGAACAGAGTACCCAGTTGCTCAATCTCAGCAGAGGGGACTTTGTCGAAGGGGCCAAGGTGGTGGGTGCTGCTACACTGAACGACCTGGTTCTTGATGCTGACGCCACCATGTAGTTCTAGGCGTCCTTAATAAACAATCTATTAATGCCGCTTATAATGAAACGGGAGGTGAGAGGAATGTACAGCAAATGTCCTGGTCAGGATTTCAGAAATCTACGGGTGGAGCTATATAAATGCCCAAACTGCGGTGCTGAAGTCGAAATCTTCTCTGATGAAATCAAGGTGAAGTGCAAGAAGTGCGGTAAATATGTCTATAAAGAGAAGATACCTTCATGCATTGAGTGGTGTGCTTCCGCCCGGCAGTGCCTAGGGGAAGAAAGATGGAAGCAATTGCGAGGTGAGGAGAAAGATGACAGCAAGAGTAAAGAGGAAGATAGTTAAAATTGATGAAGAGAAGTGCGATGGCTGCGGTGCCTGCGTTCCCGCCTGTGCCGAGGGGGCTCTTCAAATTATTGATGGTAAAGCTAGGCTGGTGAGCGAGAAATACTGTGATGGGCTTGGTGCCTGCCTTGGTGAATGTCCCCAGGGGGCTATCACCATTGAGGAGAGGGAGGTTGAGGAGTTTGACGAGAAGGCGGCTAAGGATAGGCTCCCCTGTGGCTGCCTTTCAACTACAACTACCCAGTTTGAGAAGCAAGCCCCATCTCAGTCAATGCTCAGCCACTGGCCGGTTCAGCTTGCCCTTGTCCCTCCGAACGCGCCTTTCCTTCAAGGAGCCGACCTAGTGCTGGCGGCAGACTGTGTTCCCTTTGCCTATGCCGGCTTCCACCAAGACCTTCTTAACGGTCATGCCCTATTGGTCGCCTGTCCTAAATTGGACGACTTCCAGGCTCATCTGAAGAAGCTAACCGAGGTCCTGCGCCATTCACCGGTGAAGAGCCTGACCGTGGTGCACATGGAAGTGCCTTGCTGCTCCGGACTGGTGCATATGGCACAGCAGGCTATGCGCCTAAGTGGGAAGGATATCCCATTTAGGGAAGTAACCATCGGGATTAGGGGCGAGCTGAAGTCCTAAAGAAGGGAGGCATCGCCATGGAAGGTAACAGAGTATCTTATCATGAGTCGGTTCGCAGAGCGTATGAAAGAATCAAAAATGACAATATGAATAACATCTGGGATAGGTATGAAGCCCAGGGTATGGGCGGGAATCCTGACCAGAGGTGTCAATTTTGTATGGCAGGGGTCCGGTGTGACCTATGTTCCAACGGACCCTGCCGCGCCGATGCCGCTAAGGACAAGAGGGGTGTATGCGGTATTACCGCCGATGGCATGGCGATGCGCATGATGCTGCTCAGAAACGTATTGGGGGCATCAACCTATCACTATCACGCCGACCAGACTATCAAAACACTCCGGGCGACGGCAATGGGTCAAACGCCCTTTGAGATTAGAGAAGTGGAAAAGTTAGAGAGTTTTGCCCGCCGACTTGGGGTAAAAACCTCAGACTCGGTCGCTCAAACTGCCCTCCGCCTGTGTGATTTTGCTGAAACCGATTTTAACCGAAAGCACTATGAATCAAGCCAGATTGTAGAAGCCCTGGCTCCCGGTGAGCGTAAGGAGCTGTGGAGAAGGCTAGGTATCTTCCCCGGTGGGATTTACGGCGAGATGCTGCTTGCCACCAGCTCGTGCCTGACCAACGTTGATGGTTACTACCTGAGCCTAGCGCTAAAGGCGATGCGTCTTAGTCTGGCAATGGCCTATCAAAGCCAGCTGGTCAACGAATATTGCCAGGATATCCTCTACGGGATACCAAGACCACATAGGATGCGGGTAGACCTGGGCGTGCTTAATCCTGAGTATGTCAATGTGCTACCAAATGGTCATGAACCATTCCTGGGTTTTGCTCTGGTTCAACTGGCACGAAAGCCGGAGTGGCAGAAAAAGGCAAAAGCCGTAGGTGCCGAGGGACTGCGCGTTATCGCCAACATCGAGACCGGTCAAGAGATGATTCAAAGATGGGAGAGGGATGATGCCTTCTACGGTTTTACCGGTAACTGGATTACGCAGGAGGCAGTTCTCGGTAGCGGCTGTGTCGACCTTTTCGCTGCTGATATGAATTGCTCAATGCAGATTGACCCGTTATATGCTGAGAGGTATAAGTTCCAGCTGGTGCCGGTGAGCGAGCTTGTCTCCTTTGACGCCGTCACCGACCGAATTAACTATGTGCCGGAGAAGGCTGAGGAACAAGCGCAAAAGCTATTGGAGATGGCAATTAGTAACTTTAAACGACGAAGGGCATCTACCGAGGCAATGTCACCATTACCCATAAAAGAAGCCATCGTTGGCTTTTCCACAGAGAGCATTGTTGAAGCGCTAGGTGGCAGTCTGGAGCCTCTGGTTAATGCCATCAAGAAGGGCACCATCCGGGGTCTTGCCGGCCTTGTCTCATGCACTACCCTCAGAGACTCTGGTCAGGACGTGCATACGGTAGCTGTAACCAAGGAACTTATCAAGCGCAACATTCTGGTTCTTGCCCTGGGGTGTGGCAACGGGGCATTGCAGGTTGCTGGTCTGTGCACCCCAGAAGCCAAAATGTATGCCGGTTCTGGGCTTAAAGGCTGGTGTGAAAGCCTGGGCATCCCTCCCGTGCTCAGCTATGGCACCTGCACTGATACCGGACGCCTTGCCGACTTGCTAGCAACTATAACCAATGCCTTGGGCGGAGTGTCGCTCCCCGACCTGCCGGTAGTTGCGGCAGCACCTGAATACATGGAACAGAAGGCGACTGTTGATGCCGTGTTCGCTTTAGCTTTGGGACTCTATACCTATGTCAATCCCATACCAACCGTTACCGGAGCCCCAAATCTGGTCAAGCTTCTGACCGAAGGGTGCCAGCAGATGACTGGGGGTCAGCTGGATGTTGAGAGCGACGCGGTCAAAGCCGTTGACGGCATGTTAAGCCATATTGAGGCAAGGCGTAAAAAGTTGGGTATTTAACCCTTCCACCGGGCAAACCAGATAAACAAGCCAGTTCCGATAACGCCAATACTTGCCCCGAAGTAGAACACTGAGTTAATGTCCATAAAGTCAGCTATTACCCCACCGAGCAGTGGTCCAGCTCCTATACCGATGCCGAATGCCATAGCCATTATCGCCATAGTTGAGCCCATACCGAACCTTCTACCCTCCTCCACACTCAAGGCTGAGGCGGCAGGCGCAGCTATCACCGCAGTAATACCACCAAAGGCACATATCCCAACTAGCTGCCAGAAGTTGCCTCCCACGGGAACCAAGGCTATGCTAGCGGCATTAGCCAGGCTGCCAATAGCCACGAGGGCACGCCGATTGAACCTGTCAGCAATATTACCACCATATGCCTGAAGTAGTGACATCAGCAAGATATTAACTGCTACTAGTATCCCGATGAGGGTGGGGGTCAAGCCAATGTATATACCGGCGAAGATAGGGAGAAAGGTGGAAAAGGCCCCCCTACCCAGAGCGAATGCTAGCTGGAAGCTGATAAGACCCTTTACCACGCTGCTGGTGCTCATCTCTCTAAACGAGGGGCGAGGGCTTGCTACCATTTTCCCTTGTTTAATCTCACGGAGGAAGAAAGCAACAATCAAGAAAGCCAGCAGATTAAGACCACCCATAGCCAAGAAGGAGATATTCATTCCAAAGCGGTCAGTTAGTGCCCCACCCATCAGGGGACCACAGCCAAAGCCGGTGAAGAAGGCAGTGTTGAAGTAGCCCATCCATTTCCCTTCTTCACCCTTCGGGGAGATGTCACCAATATAAGCCTGGGCGACGGGCTGAATCATGCCAGAGGCAGCACCGTGAAGTAAGCGGACCAAGATTAGCTGTGACACACTATCTGATATATAGCCCAGTGAGATGATTGAAGAGCTAAAAAGGCCAATGGTGAGAAGTAGTTTTCGTCCCCTGCGGTCGGAGAGCCTGCCGACAAAAGGCATAATTATAACTCGTGAGATAGGGAAGCTGGCAAAGATTATACCTATCCAGATTCCAGTGGCTCCCAGGTTCTTAGCGTAGAGGGGGAGTAACGGAACTATTATGCCAACCCCTAGCATGGAGGTGAAGATGGACAAAGCTAGGACGGGAAAAACCTTCTTCATCATCTGGTTATCTTGAGGATTATAGGGTTTTGCCCTGAACCTGGCAACCTAATGTACTCGTTTACCTCAACATTCTACACCTCACCCCCCTCTTCACCCTAAAAAATCTTTGATTTTTCAGGGAACCCACATTTCGTATGGTAACCTCGCCCCCCTCTTCACCCTAAAAAATCTTTGATTTTTCAGGGAACCCACATTTCGTATGGTAACCTCGCCCCCCTCTTAAAACTACTTCCCCCTTCCCTACTTAATAAGGGGAAGGGGGACAAAGGGGGATGGGGTCAATAGCTAATTGCACAGGTAGCTCGTAGCTGATATAATCAAACCGCTTTTATAAGGTGGTGATAGGGTTTAAGTATGGCTTCTGACGAGGGTGAAAAGCTGGAGATAATGTGTCACTCTGCGGCTCATGTTATGGCGGAGGCGGTTCAGTCTATCTTCCCCGAGGCTAAATTTGGCATCGGTCCCGCTATTCAGAATGGCTTTTACTACGACTTTGATTTACCTCGCCCGTTGACCGTTGATGATTTGCCGGTTATTGAGGCTAAGATAAGGGAGATAATCGCGGCCAATGTCCCGTTTACTCGGCAGGAGGTGACTAAGAAGAAGGCGCAAGCCCTGTTTGCCGCTCAGCCATATAAGCTGGAGCTAATTGAGGAAATTGCTGATAAGAAGGTTAGTTTATATCGGCAGGGCTCATTCCTTGATCTATGCCGCGGGCCCCATGTCAGTTCTACGGGGGAGATAGGGGCGTTTAAGCTTCTGAGTATTGCCGGTGCCTACTGGCGGGGGGATGAGCATCGTCCCATGCTACAGCGGGTATATGGTGTTGCCTTTGACACTGAGGAGGCTCTGGCTGAGCACCTAAAAAAGCTTGATGAGACAGCAAAGCGCGACCACAGAAAGCTAGGTAGGGAGCTTGACCTATTTAGCCTCCATGAGGAGGCTGGTCCGGGGCTGGTTCACTGGCACCCCAAAGGGGCAGTGATACGGCGTATCATTGAAGATTTCTGGAAGGATGAGCATATTAAGCGTGGCTATAACCTGGTATATACCCCCCATATCGCCAAGCTGGATTTGTGGAAGACCAGCGGTCACTGGGAGTTTTATCGTGATTACCTTTATAGTCCGATGGAGGTGGAGGGGCAGGAGTATATCATCAAGCCGATGAATTGTCTGGGGCATATCATGATTTATAAGACCAGCCAGCACAGCTACCGTGAGCTACCACTGCGTTATGCCGAGCTGGGGACGGTATATCGTTACGAGCGGTCGGGGGTGCTGCACGGGCTGTCCCGAGTTAGAGGATTTACCCAGGATGACGCCCATATCTTTTGCCGCTTTGACCAGCTGGAGGATGAGGTAGCCAACGTCTTAGACTTAGCCCGCTTTATGATAGATACCTTTGGCTTTACCGATTATCAGGTATTTCTTTCCACCCGCCCCCCAAAATATGCCGGCACTATTGAGGTTTGGGAGCGGGCGACGGAAACCCTAAAGAAAGCCCTGACCCGGCTCGGGCTTGCCTTTGGTGAAGACCCAGGGGCAGGGGTATTCTATGGACCTAAAATAGATATTAAGTTTGAGGGGTGGCAGGGTCCAACGATTCAGGTTGATTTTAACCTCCCCCCGCGGTTTAATGTTACCTATGTTGGTGAGGATGGTCAGGAGCATTTAGTTGTCATGGTGCACCGCACTGTGCTTGGAAGTATGGAACGCTTTCTTGCCTCACTGATTGAGCACTATGGGGGTGCCTTCCCCGTTTGGCTGGCGCCGGTTCAGGTAGTTATAATCCCGGTTGCCGACCGCCACCTGGAATATGCCCGCAAACTGGAGGAGGAGCTTAAGGGCGAGGGGGTGAGGGTGGAGGTTGACGCTCGCTCAGAGACAGTAAACCTCAAGATTCGCCAGGCGCAGCTTGATAAGATACCGTATATGCTGGTGGTTGGTGATAAGGAGGTAGCCGCGTCTACCGTTTCTGTCCGTCGGCGCAGTGGGGAAAGGCTTGACGTGCAATCCTTTGCTCGCTTTAAACAGGACCTCAAGGCGGCTATAATAAGCCGGATAAATGAGCTTTAACTTGACGAGTCTAGGGGCTTATGCTATATTTTTTGCTCGTAGCGGAGGTAAGTAGGGAATAGTTAAACCACTACGCGTCAACGAGAGGATTTTAGCTAGAGAAGTCCGCCTGGTGGGGGAGAAGGGGGAGCAGCTGGGGATTATGCCTCGGCAGCAAGCCCTGGAAACGGCAAGGCGGCATGGTTTTGATTTGGTTGAGGTCGCTCCTACCGCAGTGCCCCCGGTGTGTCGTCTCCTTGACTACGGTAAGTATAAATACGAGCAGGCGAAGAAGGAGCGTGAGCTTAAAAAAAGCCAGAGGGTTCCGCTGCTGAGGGAGGTCAGGTTACGCCCCAGCATTGATGACCATGATTTTGAAGCCAAGGTTAGACTAGTTAAGAAGTTATTGGATGAGGGGGACAGGGTTAAGGTAACGATAAGGTTTAGAGGGCGTGAAATCACCCACCCCGAGCTTGGCTGGAAGTTGCTTCAGAGGGTGGTAGAGTTACTGCCCGGGGTGGCGGCTGTTGCCCGACAGCCGGTGATAGAGGAAAGGAACATGACCGTAATCCTGTCGCCGCTTACTTCAAAAACCAAAACCGGGGAGGGGGTAAAAGAGTCCCAAAGTGCCTAAAATTAAAACCCATAAAGGAACAAAGAGCCGCTTCCATATCACCGGTAGCGGCAAGATTATGCGGGTTAAGATTGGTAAGAGCCATCTGCGCCGCCGAAAGGCCAAGCGGACCAAGCGGCTTTTTGATGAGACCGTAGCACTGGCTTCCAGCGATAGGGCTCGGATAAAAAGGCTTATACCCCATGGATAGGAGGATATCTTGCCACGGGTAAAGAGAGGGGTAACTACCCACAGACGACACAAAAAAGTGCTCGCCCTGACCAAGGGGCATCGGGCAACCAGACATTCCCTTATCAAACGGGCTCGCGAGTCTATGATGCACGCCCTGGATTATGCCTATGTCCACCGCCGGGAGCGGAAGGGTGATATGCGGCGGCTTTGGATTCTTCGGGTTAGTGCCGCCAGCCGCTCTCAGGGTCTTACCTATGGTCAGTTCATGACCGGGTTAAAAAAGGCGGGGGTTGAGATTAACCGCAAGATGCTGGCGGATATGGCGGTCAGGGAGCCTGAGGCTTTTGCTGAGCTGGTAACCATGGCTAAAGCCAAGCTCCAGAGCTAAAAGATTTTAGAGAAGTTTTCTAAGAGGGGGTGAACCCCCTCTTTTATTTCCCCCCCTCACCCCACTCCCCGTGCGTCTTTCTTCCCACCCCCCCGCCCTAGGGGCGTCTGCAGGTTATTGCTTAGGTGAAGGGAAGTTTTTTTATTTCATTATGAAGTTGATTCTTTCAACAACCATGCAACTGGCACTTTTAGGGCTTTAGCGATAGCCTTAACCTCCGCATCATATACTGGCCGGCGTCCGCTTTCAATCTTGGAAATAGCTGATTGGTCAATCTTTATGCCTTGAAGTTGTAACCGCGCCACTAAATCCCTTTGACTTACTGGTGGTTTGGCTGCTTTTCTTGCTTGGCGGACACGGGCACCAATGATGTTCCTTTTCCTCACAGAATGAATGATAAAGAATATGCTTGAAGAAAATATTCTTGTAGAGCATATTTTGTGCTATAATACTTGTATCTACAAGAATAATGTATGCTATAGTAAGGACAAGCTAATCGAAGGGACATGAGGTAACAGTATGGTTCCAGAGAAATTCGAGAGCGAGCCCATCTTTGTTGGTCTCAAAGAAACCAACATTGAGGGTAATGTCTACTGGACACACTTTTTTGAGTGGTTCGGTCAGGCGCGGGAACAATTCCTCTTGCTATTGATTCCTGACTTCGAGGAGCGATTTAAAGCTGGCCTGCGGATTATAACCTATGAGGAACATCTAAAGCACATAGCCCCGGCCTTTTTTGGTGAAAAGGTAATTGTTAAGATAAGCGTGTCTGAAATGAAAAAAGTTCAAGCATGCTTGTCGTTCGAAGTTGAAAATGCAACCACAGGACATAAGCTTGCCGAAGGTTGGCAAATCTTACTATTTGCAGCAACCAAAGATGGCTCCGTACCAACCAAAGGAGACTTTATCCCGTTCCCCGAAGACATCAGGAAAGCAGTGATGAAATGTTACCGCGGGGGTAAAAAATAAGGTGATCTATGTGAATCCGCTTTCAATCCCCTAACATTGAGCTCATTTCTATTCTTGTTTTCGAGGGGAGTTGTTTATCCTAGTATCTTTCCAAAATCAACCAAATGCAAACAGAATGCGCTTTATAGGGTGTCTAAGAGGGGCTAACGCCCCTCTTTCTTTTTCTTCCCCCTCCTTTATTAAAGGAGGGGGACCGAGGGGGTGGATTTTAAAATCCCTCTCAATCTCCCTTTACTAAAGGGAGAGATATAGTCTATAATCTGCCCAAGTGAGAAGATGTTAAAAGGGCTTGAGGAACTAAAGTCAAACGCATTAAAGGAGCTGGACGCCGTTGCCAGTGTTAAAGAGCTGGAGGGGTGGCGGGTGCGGTATTTGGGCAAAAAAAGCCAGCTAACTAATATTCTGCGCGGTTTAGCCGAGCTGCCGATTGATGAGAGGAAGGCGGTCGGCACCCTTGCCAACGAGATTAAAGCCAAACTAGAGGACAGCCTGGAGCAAAAAAGAAAACTTCTCGGCGAGGCGCGGCTGGTAACCATCAGGGAGGAGCAGATTGATATTACCCTCCCCGAGCGCCCCTTGCCCAGAGGTCATTTGCATCCCATCACTCAGACCCTTTATGAAATCTGCGACATCTTTGTCTCTATGGGCTTTCAGGTGGTGGAGGGGCCGGAGGTGGAGTGGAACTACTACAATTTTGAGGCATTGAACATCCCCAGGCACCACCCCGCCCGTGACAGCATGGCAACACTCTGGGTTGATTATAAAAATGATAATGGCGAAAGGGATATGCTCCTGCGCACTCACACCACTGCCGTTGATATTAGGGTTTTGGAGGAGATGAGTCCGCCCATCCGGGTGGTCGAGCCGGGTAAGGTCTATCGCTATGAGGCGAGCGATGCTACCCATACCCCGATGTTCCATCAGATTGACGGTCTGGCGGTGGATAAGGGCATTACTATGGCCGAGCTGAAGGGGACGCTCTACGAGTTTGCCCGCCGTTTCTTTGGCGAGGACAGGAAGGTGCGCTTCCGCTGTGACTATTTTCCCTTCGTTGAGCCCGGCGTTGAGATGGCGATAGAATGTCTGGTCTGTGGGGGGAAGGGTTGCCGACTTTGCGGTAACAGCGGCTGGATTGAGATACTGGGGGCAGGCATGACCCACCCCCATGTCCTCCAGCGTGCTAACCTTGACCCCGAAGTTTACACCAGCTTTGCCTTCGGGATGGGCATAGACCGCCTGCCCATGCTCCGCTACGGCATTGATGATACCAGGTTATTCTACGGGAGCGACCTTAGATTCTTAAGGCAGTTTTGAGATGAAGGTCCCGCTGAGATGGCTTAAGGAATATGTGGACATCAGCCTGCCCCCGGCTGAGCTAGCCGAGAGATTGACCATGGCTGGTGTTGAGGTCAAGGGGTGGCAGGTTATCGGGGGTGGCTGGGACAATATCGTTGTCGGGCAGATTGTTGCCATCAGTCCCCACCCCAATGCGGAGCGCCTCACCCTGCCCACGGTAGACCTGGGCACTGAGCAGCAGAGCGTGGTCTGCGGGGCACCCAACCTCAAGCTCGGTGATAAGGTAGCCTTTGCCCGCGTTGGCGCCCGGCTTATTGACGGGCACACGGGGGAGGCATTTCGCTTAAAATCAGCCAAGATTCGCGGTATTGCCTCCAGTGGCATGGTCTGCTCGGAGAAGGAGCTTGGTATCTCCGAGAGCCACGAGGGAATCATGGTCCTGCCCGCTGATGCCCCCGTTGGCACCCCCCTCGCTGATTATCTCGGCGATGTTGTCTTTGACCTTGATGTAACCCCCAACCGCCCCGATTGCCTGTCGGTAATCGGTGTCGCCAGGGAGGTCGCTGCCCTTACCGGAAAAGGGGTTCGTCTCCCCGAAGCCAGCTACGAGGAAGCATCACCGCCAATAGAGAAGCAGGTATCAATAGAAATCAAAGCCCCCGACCTCTGCCCCAGATATACTACCAGCCTGATTACCGGAATAAAAATAGCTGAGTCGCCACGCTGGATGCAGGAGCGGTTGCTTGCCTGCGGCATGCGCCCGATAAATAACATCGTTGATGTTACCAACTATGTCATGCTGGAGTATGGCGAGCCGCTGCATGCCTTTGACTATAACCAGATTAGAGGCAAGCGGATTATTGTCCGCCGGGCAGATAAGGGTGAGAGCTTAGTTACCTTGGACAGCGTAAAGCGGGTTCTTTCTCAAGAGATGCTGGTTATTGCCGATGAGGAGCGGGCGGTGGCTATCGCCGGGGTGATGGGTGGTGCCGATAGCGAGGTGACGGACAGGACCAACGCCATACTGCTGGAGGCAGCTAACTTTAATCCAGCGAGCATCTACCATACCGGTAATACCCTGGGTCTGCCCAGTGAAGCACGTTTGCGTTTTGAGCGGGGGATTAGCCCCGAGCTGACTATCCCGGCGCTTAAGCGGGCGACTCAGCTTATTGTCCAGCTCGCCGGGGGTAAGGCGGCTAAAGGCTTAATTGACGTCTATCCTGGAAGGCAAGAGCCTAAGCCCATATTGCTATCAACCGCCAGGGTAAATGCTCTTCTGGGTGCTGACTTCACCCCTGAGCAGATTAAGGAGACGCTATCTTCTTTAGGCCTTGATGTTAAGCCAACTGGCTCCGGGTTTCTGGTTACCGCCCCCTACTGGCGGAGCGATATCGCTCTGGTAGAGGACCTTATCGAAGAAATAGCCCGTATCACTGGCTATGACCAGATTCCAGCAACCATGCTCAGTGAACCAATACCCCGACACAACCCCGACCCCGTCATCAGTCTTAAGCGGGAGGTAAGATATAGCCTTGTCGGCTATGGCTTTCAGGAGGTAATCAACTATTCCCTGACCAGCCTGGAGCTGATAAATAGGCTGTTGCCCAAGCCTCACCCCCTTAAGCCAGCACCACTGCGGATGGCGAACCCGATGACTGCCGAGCAGGAGTATCTGCGCCCCAGTTTGCGGGCCAGCCTTCTCGCCGCCCTTTCGGCAAACAGAAGGCATGAGGCGGGCAGTATCCGGCTCTTTGAGCTGGGCAGGATATACCTGCCGCGACCAAAAGACCTGCCTAGTGAGCCTGAGATGGTTTGCGGACTGCTAAGTGGACCCAGGTTTGAGCAGTCATGGCATAGCGGGGAGGAGGCGGTTGATTTCTTTGATGCCAAGGGGGTGATTGAGGGCTTGCTCAGCCAGCTGGGGGTGGAAGCCAGCTTTGAACCATGTCAAGACGAGAGTCTGCACCCAAGTAAACAGGCAGCTATAGTTATAGAGAATAACAGGCTAGGGGTTATTGGCGAGCTACACCCTAAGGTAGCTGAGGCTTTTGAGCTTTCCGGGGCAGTCTATATGTTTGAAATCAACCTGACGGCACTCTTGCCCTTTAGCCTAGGTCATAAACTATTCCAGCCCATACCCCGCTTCCCCGCTGTAGTCAGGGATATAGCCCTGGTGGTTGATGCTGGGGTGACAAATCGTCAGGTGCAGGATATTATTACAGGCTTTCCCCTGGTGACTCAGGTTGCCCTATTTGATGTCTATAGTGGGGGGCAACTTCTGCCGGGCAAGAAGTCCCTCGCCTACCGGATTACCTTCCAGTCGCCATCTCAGACATTAACTGATGACGAGGTTAATAAGGTTCTAGAACAAATTCTGGATAAGCTGACTAAACAGCTTGGGGCGACTTTGCGTGGTTGATTTCAATTAGAAACCTATCCCCCTCTTTTATTTTCTCCCCGCCTCACCCCACTCCCCGTATGCATCTTTTTCCCACCCACCCACCCTCAGAGGCTTTGCCTCTCTCTAACTCTCTTACTTTTTGGGGCGTCTAAGAGGGGCGCTAGCCCCTCTTTTCTTTTCCTCCCCCTCCTTTACTAAAGGAGGGGGACCAAGGGGGTGGATTTTAAAATCCCTCTCAATCTCCCTTTGCTAAAGGGAGAGATACTGAGCAGGGGGTGAGGTAGAGAACTCCTTATGGTATAATGAGAGTGAAAATGAAAAAGCAAGATATAAAGAAAGCGGTAAGAGAGGGCTATGCCAGGATTGCCAAACAGGGTAGTCCCTGTTGCCCGCCGGCAGATTCTTGCTGTGGCAGCACTGACTTAGCCCAGAATATCAGCCAAAAGATAGGCTATACCGAGGAAGAACTTGGGGCAGTCCCGGAGGGGGCAAATTTGGGGCTGGGCTGTGGGAATCCGGTGGCGCTTGCCTCTTTAAGGGAGGGTGAGATTGTTCTTGACCTTGGTTCGGGTGGGGGGCTGGATAGTTTTCTTGCCGCCAACATGGTTGGCAAGAAGGGCAGGGTTATTGGCGTGGATATGACGCCGGAGATGATTGAGCGGGCAAGAGCAAGCGCCAGGGAAGGTGACTACGGGAATGTGGAGTTCAGGCTCGGGGAGATTGAAAATCTACCGGTGGCGGATAATTATGTTGACGTGGTCATCTCAAACTGTGTTATCAATCTCGTGCCGGACAAAAGAAGGGTCTTTAGGGAGGTTTTCCGGGTGCTGAAGCCGGGGGGCAGGCTGATGATTTCGGACATAGTTTTGCTCAAGGAACTCCCCGATGTCATCAAGGACTCAGTTGAGGCATACATCGGCTGTCTCTCCGGAGCAATTATGAGGAACGAATACATAGGAGCCATAAAAGCGGCGGGATTTCAAGAGGTCAGGATAGTTGATGAGACCTCTTTCCCTATAGAGTGCATGGCTAACGACCCAACGGCAAAGGCAATCCTAAAGGATTCAAAAATAACGCTTGAGGAATTAAAAGGGGGGGCCAGTTCGGTGGTAAGCATAAAGGTTTACGGGGTCAAGCCGGGTTAGGTAATCATCTTTTTGAGTCTAGCCGCCATCCCCTCTACTGGCACAAGCTCAGCTTTTTTCTCTGAGCGCCGCTTTATCTCTACACTATTCTTTTCTAAAGTCCGCGGGCTTATGGTGAGCCTAACCGGTATTCCCAGAAGGTCGGCGTCGTTGAATTTCACCCCTGGCGATTCACTGCGGTCGTCATAGAGGACTTCCAAGCCTTCTGACTCTAACTCGGCATAGAGGCTTTCCGCTATCTCGGTAACTTTAGAACCCTCTCGGTAAAGCGGGCAGAGATAGACCTGATAGGGGGCGATAGACATTGGCCAGATGATGCCGTTGTCATCGTGGTTATGCTCTATGGCTGCTGCCACTAGCCGGTCAAGACCAATGCCGTAGCATCCCATGATAATGGGGTGGGATACACCCCTGGCATCAATAAAATTGGCACCCAGTTTTTCACTAAGAAAAGTGCCAAGCTTGAAGACATGCCCCACCTCAATACCGCGCGTTGATAGTAACTTGCCCTTGCACTTTGGGCATCCGTCCCCGGCACAAGCCTGGGCGATGTCTATCACCAGGTCAGCCTTAAAATCCCGGGGGTAGTTGACATTTTTAAGGTGGGTCTCGGGTTTATTGGCGCCGGCGACAAAGTTTGCCCCCAGGGTTATGGAATCGTCGGCAATGATTTTGATGCCCTTTATGCCGATGGGCGAGGCTGCCCCAGCGACGATGCCGGCCTTTATCACCTCAGCCTCGGTGGCAAGGCGGAGGTCAGCGCAGGCGAGGGCGTTCTTTAGCTTGACCTCGTTGACCTCAATGTCCCCCCTGATGACAACAAAGACTAAGTTACCATCGGCGATGTAGAATACGGCTTTGAGGGTGTGGCTTTTCGGTATTTTGAGGAATTTGGCGACCTGCTCAATGGTGCTGGCGCCGGGCGTGGCGACTTCTTCTAGCGGTAATAGTTTCTCTTTTTCTCTTTTTCTCTTTTTGCTCTCCGCCTTCTCCACATTAGCCGCGTACTGGCATTTGTCGCAGTAGATAATCTCGTCCTCCCCGCCCTCGGTGATGACCATGAACTCGTGGGACTCCTTACCGCCGATGGCACCACTATCAGCCTCAACCAGCAGGCTGGGCAGGCCACAGCGGTCGTAGATATTTTTATATGCCTTGAGCATCTTGCTATAGCTCTGGTTCAAGCCCTCTTCATCAGCATCAAAGCTATAAAGGTCTTTCATCAAAAACTCGCGGATTCTGATTAAGCCGGCTCTGGAGCGGGGCTCGTCACGGAACTTGGTCTGTATTTGATATAGAAGCAGGGGCAGGTCGCGGTAGCTCTGGACGTTATATTTAGCCAGCTCGGTGATGACCTCTTCATGGGTTGGTCCTAAGACTAGTTTGCGCTCCCGGCGGTCGGTGAGGGTGAAGAGCCCCTTGCCAAAGGCTTGGTCTCTTCCTGTTTCCTGCCACAGCTCCAGGGGCTGGAGGACGGACATAGATAGCTCCTGCCCCCCCGCCTTGTCCATCTCGTCGCGGATGATGTCGGCAATTTTTTGGAGCACCCGCCACCCCAGAGGCAGGTAGGAATAGATGCCCGCCGCCACCTGATGAATCATCCCCGCCTTTAGTAGCAGCTGGTGGCTAGTTGTCTCCGCCTCCGCCGGCGTTTCTCTTTGAGTCTTACCGAATAATTTTGATAGGCGCATTTGTTTCGAAGTGTCTTACCAATTCTTGATGAGTTTACCTTCCTTGTCCTTCATTACTCCGGCAACCGCCATTATAAAGTCAATGAGTGCCCAAATCCCCACTGGTATAAGAAATATTAAGCCAATCCCAAACAGCCACACAGTGGAGAACCCCAAAATGCCTAAGATAAGCATCGTAACTGCCGTTCCAATCTTGCCCAGATAGAATCGGTGAGCACCAAACTCTCCTAAGAACCAAGCTAGTAAAGTAGTCGCCAGTCTTGATTTTGATGAAACCGCCATTTTGTTTTCCTCCTTTATTTTTTAAGGTTACTGTATTAAAGCATATTTGATGAGTTTATTCTAGGGGTTATTTTATGATTTTTACCCCATCCCCCTTTATCCCCCTTCCCCAGCGGGGAAGGGGGAAGGAGTTTTTGAAGGGGCTAACGCCCCTTCAGGCTTCCCCTTTATCTATTTCTTTTTGGCTTCTTTTTGTTTTGCTCTTAGTTGATTTATGGTTTTGCGACGGTTTTTTCCATAAGAATTCTTCCATCCGATTTTATATCGGTGTTGAAGCTTTTTTGCAAGCTTCTGAACCTCTTCACTCTCGCTCGCCGTTAGAGTCCTACATGTTGAGAAAGTGTTTTCGTAATCGAACCTTTTGAGTATACCTAATTTCAGCTTCCTTTGGGCAGGTGGGCGATAACCAAGGTACTTGTCCAAAATCACCGGCATGTCCTCAAAATATTGCTTTAGCTTTTTCCACAAGCGCTTATCAAGTTCTACCCATACCTGAGTAATATATTGGTCTCTAGTACCTTTAGTGTAAAGTAAAGCAAATGAGTATTTGATCTGTATGTTCGTAGTGTTGCCTCGCCAAAACACGCCTGAATACATATTGGCGGATTCAACCTCAACCTTTTCTCTCCTTGACAAGAGAAAAAGCACAACCGCAACTCCCCTGCTTATCACACCAATAATTGGGCTTGCTATCTGCCAAAACAATGTCCAATTCATATTCAATCCTGTATGTTAAAACCCCTCCACCTCCCCCATCAGCGCGGTTATAAAGTCCTTCTCCTGAATAGTCCTGAGCTTTTTGCCCTTCTTGAACAAAACGGCTCTGCCCTTGCCGCAGGCGATGCCAATATCGGCGTCTTTGGCTTCACCGGGACCGTTGACTACACAGCCCATCACCGCCACTTTGAGCGGCTTGGTAATCTTTAATAGCTCCTTCTCTACCGCCCCGGCTAATCTTATTATATCAACCTCAGCCCGACCACAGGAGGGGCAGGAGACCAGCACCGGCCCACGCTGACGCAAGTTTAAGCTTTTTAAGATTTCATAGCCGGCAATGACCTCTTCCCTGGGGTGGGTGGTGAGTGAGACGCGTATAGTATCGCCAATGCCCTGATAAAGAAGGGTGCTAATGCCAGCCACGCTGCGTATGACGCCGGTGCGGGGCGGTCCCGCCTCAGTTACACCGATGTGCAATGGATATGGTATCTTCCGGGCAATGCTCCGGTAGGCCTCAATGGTGGTGGGGACATCAAAGGCTTTGAGCGAGACCTTTATCAGGTCAAAGTCAAGGCTCTCCAGTAGTCTTACCTGATTTAGTGCCGCCTCAACCATCTGCTCGGCAATATTTAACTTTGGATTTTTGGGCTTGGGCAGGCCCGCCTGCCGAGCCTTGGTGGGCAGGCTGCCGGCGTTTACCCCGATACGAATCGGGACATTCCTTTCTTTAGCCGCTTGGACTATTTTGGTAACCTTCTCCGGCTGGCTGATATTGCCCGGGTTTAGCCGCAAGCCGTCCGCCCCAGCCTCAAGTGCCATCAGGGCAAGGCGATAGTCAAAGTGAATATCGGCAATTATTGGGGCGGAGACGCCCTTTTTAATCGCTGATATTGCCTCGGCGGCTCCCCTGTCGGGCACAGCTACCCGAACTAGCTCACAGCCATATTCCTCAAGCTCTTTGATTTGAGCAATGGTTGACTTTATATCACTGGTGTCGGTCTTGGTCATAGACTGCACCACGATGGGGGCATCACCGCCGATGGTTACCCTGCCGATTTGGATTGGTTTAGACCTTCGCCGAGGGTTCATTTTATATCTACCCTATCCCCCTTTTAGTTTTTTAAACCTCACCCCCTTTATCCCCCTCTCCTTGACAAGGAGAGGGGGAAGAGATTTTAGAGAGGGGGCGAAGCCCCCTCTCTAACTTTCACACCCCCTTCCCTTAGTAAGGGAAGGGGGTCAGGGGGATGGGATTACCATATTTTAATCGGGTTCCCTGAAAAATCATAGATTTTTTAGGGTGAAAAGGGAGATGGGTTATAAAACTTTCCCTAATTCATGGGATTAAGCTCTCTCCACTTATAATGCGTATTATATCCTGGTAGGTGATTAAGAGAATCAGCGCCATCAGCATGGCGAAGCCAATAAGATGCACCAGTCCCTCGGTCTTTGGCGGTACCCGCTTGCCCCGCCGCACCCACTCCAGGAGGACAAAGACAATCCTGCCCCCATCTAGGGCAGGGAGGGGGAAGAGGTTGATTATTGCCAGGTTTATGCTGATAAAGCCAGTGAATTCTAGAAGCGGGCTAATCCCGGCTTTAGCTACCTCACCAGTGAGCTGGGCAATGCCTACCGGACCTGTCACCTGGGGAGTAGTAGCCCTGATGAGCCACCTCAATACCTCATTCTTGAATAGGACGAAGGCTTCTCCACATTCGCTTGCCCCCATGGGTATTGCCCGCCAAAAAGGCTCATGCTGAATAACTATAGTTCTATTGGCTAGGGCAAACTCAATATCGCGCGTAATGCCAATCGCCCCCTCCCCCTTAGGTGGACTCCACCTCGGTATTAATTGAACCTCTTCTGTGGCTAAATCACTATGTTTGACCAGTATGGTAATCTCCTTACCAAGGTTGAGATAGATATAACGCTGGAATTCGCTAAAATTATTTACTGGTTTCCCATTTACGCTGAGAAGTGCATCTCCAACTTCAATACCGGCCCTGGCTGCCGGCGAACCAGTGCTTACTATTGCCACTACCGTTGGTTCAATCACCACATCATGGGGAATCATAAAGGCGATGGAGAATAAAACTATAGGCAGAAGGGCGTTCATTATTGAGCCGGCGCTGAGGACGATTAATCTGGTGCCGATGCCCTTACCGGCAAGGCTCCTCGGAATCTTGGGGTCTTCCTCGCCCGCCATTTTAGTGAATCCGCCCAGGGGTATGGCATTCAACGAATATACTGTTTCCCCCCTTTTTACCTTGAATAGCCTGGGGGGAAAGCCCAAGCCAAACTCATCCACTTTTATGTCAAAGGCTTTGGCAGTGGCAAAATGCCCCAGTTCATGGGCAAGGATGAGCACTGCCAGAACACCCAAAAAGGCTAACATGGTAATAATTATCATCGCTTATCTCCACTAACCAGCTGCGTAACCTTTTCTCTAGCCCACTTGTCAGCCGCCAAAATTTCCTCCAGTGTGGGGTGGAAAATAGTTTGGTGCCCCTCCAGCGCCTGCTCCACGAGCCGGGCGATATCAGTAAATTTGATGCGCCCAGATAAAAACAGCTCAACTGCTGTCTCATCGGCACCACAGAGGACTGCCGGATAGGTTCCTCCCCTCCTCCCGGCATCAATGGCTAACCTGAGGCAGGGGAAAGTTTTAAGGTCAGGCGGCTCAAAGTTCAGCTCTTTTATAACCTCCCAGTCGAGCCTGGGGAGCTGGGGGTTGGGCAGGCGTTCTGGGTAAGATAGGGCGTATTGAATGGGCAGGCGCATATCGGGGTAGCCGAGCTGGGCTTTAACCGAGCCGTCACTAAACTCAACCATGGAGTGGATGATGCTCTGGGGGTGGATTAAGACATTGATACTGTCAATGGGGATGTCAAAAAGCCAGTGGGCTTCAATTACCTCAAGCCCCTTGTTCATCAGGGTCGCCGAGTCAATAGTGACCTTTTTACCCATCCGCCATGATGGGTGTTTTAGCGCCTGCTCTACCGTAACCTTATCTAGTTGGGCTGGTGAATAACGATAGAACGGTCCCCCTGAGGCGGTCAGGATAATCTTGACTGGCTTTTGTGCCTCACCCTCAAGGCATTGCCATATGGCGCTGTGCTCGCTATCAATAGGTAAAACCTTTGCCCCATTTCGCCTTGCCTCAGTGGTGATAATCTCCCCCGCCATGACCAGTGATTCCTTGTTGGCGAGGGCAATCCTCTTACCGGCTCTTACCGCGGCTAGCGTCGGGTGAAGCCCCCACCTTCCTGAGGTCGCCACAACCACAATATCTACCTCAGGATGGCTTGCCATTTCTTCAAGCGATAGGAACTCGTATTCAGCATTGGTCAAGCGAGCCTGTGCCTTATCTTGGAGATGGACAAACCTTGGCTGGAACTGGCTAATTTGCCTGGTGAGCAAATCAAGGTTCCTCCTAGCCGCCAGCCCGACAATACGGAATACCCCAGGGAAAGCGTGGACTACTTCGAGGGTTTGTTGCCCTATCGAGCCTGTGGAGCCGAGGATAGCTAACCTTTTCATCATACTGCCCATATCACATATTATAAAACAAGAGACGCCTTGTATCATAACATAGAATCACTATCAATAGAACGCAGGGCTTCCTCTCAAGTACTTGCTTTTCTACCTTCGTCAGGTTAAAATGCTAGCTATTGTAGGTTCCACTCGCTGGGACTGGACGCCTGCTAATGTAGCCTGTATGAAACAAGACAACGTCAAGCCTAAATCGCTGCGATTCTGGCAGCGCACTTTTTCCTCCTTGCAGTATCGTGATTACCGCCTGATTTGGCTTGGTTCCTGTACTGAGCATATGGGGCAGCATATGGAAACCATGGCTATGGCTTGGCTGATGAAGGAGCTCACAGAATCTCCTTACTACCTGGGGTTGCTCGCTGTATGCCGGGTAGCTCCCTTGTTATTATTTGCCCTTGTGGGTGGAGTGGTGACAGACAGGGTTGACCGACGCAAGCTGCTCATTGGCTGTCTCGTGGGGGGCGCTGTCGTCTCGCTCGCGCTTCTCGCTCTGGTTCGCACCGGAGCTATTGCTCCATGGCATCTTCTGGTGGCTGGGGCACTAGGCGCCGTGCTCACCGGCTTCAACCACCCGGCACGCGCTGCCATTATCCCCAACGTAACACCAAAAGAGGAGTGGATGAACGCTATAGCTCTGGATACCATCTCGGTGAGAACGGCTACTATTCTCGCTGCTCCCTTAGCCGGATACCTTATATCCCTTTTCGGTACCACGCCGCTCTTCGGTGCTAGAGCCCTGGGGATGGCGCTGGCAGTCCAGTGGCTACTCATGGCTCGAGTACCCCCCACTCCCACCAGCACCAAAAAGCAAGCGCCCTGGCGCAATCTGGGTGAGGGGTTAAAGTACGCTGTTGCCAGTGCCGTGGTTACGAGTCTGATAGTCATGTTTGCCTTGCGGGAGTTCCAGACTGAGATGTCCCACGTGTTTTTGCCATTTTTTGCTGACAACATTCTTCATTCCGGTGCCTTAGGCTTCGGTTACCTCAACACAGCACAAGGTGTGGGCGCACTGGCGGGACTCCTTGGCATTGCCACCTTGGGAAATTTCAAGCACAAAGGCTGGCTTATTACCATCGCCAGTATACTCACGGGGTTCTTCCTTACCGCCTTTGCCCTCTCGCAATGGTTAATCCTATCTGCCCTGCTTCTAATCATTGCCAACGGCCTCGGCACCGTTTATGAGAATGTCAGCCGGACTGCCCTTCAGACCTTGGTTCCTGACGAGATGCGAGGACGAGTAATGAGCCTGAGAGAAGCAGTGCGAGGTCTCTTTGGTCCCTGGGTAGCCTACGGGCTGGGAGTAGGAGGTGAATATCTGGGCGTGGTCACTGCCGCCCTGTTGTTGGGACTCTTTTTCACTGCTTTCACTTCCGCACTAGCTTTCTTCTTGCCATCCTTCAGAAAGCTGTGACCAAAACAGGAAAGCTTCCTATAGCCAATTAAGCCAAACGACATTGCTTAATAACACATAGTAGTATACCACTACGCCAGCAAAGACAACGCTATCTATCCTGTCCAGGGCACCCCCATGCCCCGGAAATAGCCTCCCCGAGTCTTTTACCCCCATATTGCGTTTGAGCAGGGATTCAGCAAGGTCGCCAATTTGGCCAAAGATACTAACTAACAGCCCCAGTAGTACCGCCGACCAGCAGCTAAGGGGAAGACGGAGGGACGTAGGTAGAATGAAGAACAGACTAATGAGGATGGCGCCAAGGACCCCGCCTACGGCTCCTTCCCATGTTTTTTCCGGGCTAATATTCGGGGCAAGTTTGTGCCTGCCCAGCGCTCGGCCAACAAAGAAGGCAGTGGTGTCACAGGCAAAGATGGCAAATAAGGCTAGAAATACCAAGTTTTTGCCCAAATTTGTGCCATCATCCATAGCTCTTAGAGCCACAAAGTAACTCAGCAGCCATCCTATATAGAGGATTCCAGCTAAAGTCCACACCCAGCTGAGGAAAGCCCCCTCCCCTTTCTTGCGCCCAAGAAGCCAGATTAAAGGTAGCACTACGGCTGAGGTTAAGAGCAGTGGCATGGCAAAGTCATATTTAAAGTACGGGCTTAAGATAAATAATAGCGTCCAGACTAACCCGAAGTAGGTGAGTGGTTGCACCTTTGCCCCGGCTGCCAGCTTATAGAATTCAAGGACCGCCAGTAGCCCCCATATTGCCATCAGCAGGGTAAACCAGGGTAGAGGTTTATCAAACCAGACAGCAGCGATTAAGAGAGGAATGCCCCACAGTGCCGTGATGACCCTCTTCTTTAACATGCCTGATTATAGCCCACCGAAGCGCCTTTGTCTCTGGCTGTAGGCAAGCAGTGCTTTATCAACCTCTTTCTTATTGAAGTCGGGCCATGGAACCTTGGTAAAGTAGTATTCGCTATAAGCCGTCTGCCAGATTAAAAAGTTACTGAGGCGGAGTTCATCACCGGTGCGGATTAATAGGTCAACCTCAGGTAAATCAGCGGTGTAAAGATAGCTGCCAAATAATTTTTCGTCTATATTTTGGGGTTGGGGAGCATCAGCTACGATGCGGCGCACTGCATCTATAATCTCGGCGCGCCCTCCATAATTGAAGGCGAGGCTGACAGTCATCCCGGTATTATTTTTAGTCAACTCTACCGCTCTATTTATTGCCAGCTGCAGACTTTGTGGCAGCCCCTGAAGACGACCAAGGTGGCGCAGTCTAACCCCTCTCTTATGAAAGCTAAGAAGGTCTTTATCTATTCTCTCCTCGGAGAGACGGAGTAAACCCTTGACCTCATCTTCAGGGCGATTCCAGTTTTCGGTAGAGAAGGTGTAAACGGTTACATATTTTATCTGGTAATCGTTGAGGTATGCAAGCACAGTGCTTAGGTTTTCGGCTCCTACCTTGTGGCCTTCAAGTCTGGGTAGCCCACGCTTTTCTGCCCATCTACCATTGCCATCGGGCACAATAGCGATATGGTCAGGGAGAAGGCTAATTTTTCCTGCTCTAGTTATACTAGACCTCCATCAGTTCGGCTTCTTTATCTCGGGCTATCTGGTCAACATCGGCGATGAACTTATCAGTGAGCCTCTGTAGCTGGTCTAGGGCACGCTTATGCTCATCCTGCGAGATACCCTTATTTTTCTCCACCTCCTTCAGTTCGCCCATGGCATCACGCCTTAGGTTACGGATTATTATCTTTCTTTCCTCAGTCCTCTTTCGCACTACCTTGGTTAGCTCCTGTCGGCGCTCCACGCTGAGTGGTGGCAGAACTAGCCGGATTATATTCCCGGCAATGGTGGGATTTAGCCCCAGGTCAGACTTGAGAATAGCCTTCTCTATGCTGGGTATGCTGGAGCGGTCCCAGGGCTGGATGACGAGGAGCCTTGCCTCAGGGGCAGAGATGCCAGCAATCTGATTAAGAGGGATTAAAGCACCGGCGTATTCTACCTTGATGTGTTCTACCAGGGCGGGGGTAGCGTGCCCGGTGCGGATGGTAGCCAAATCCCGCTTCAAACCCTCAACTGAGGCTCGCATCTTTGCCTCAGCATTGCGTAAACTGGAGCTAACCATGTTACTCCTTGGTGTATACCAAGGTGCCGATAGCTTCACCCATTACCACCCGTTCTAGGCTACGGGGTGCTTGGAGGTCAAAGACAACTATCGGCAGCTTGTTTTCCAGGCATAGGGAGAGGGCGGTGGCATCCATTACCTCCAGACGCAGGTTTAATGCCTCAAGGTGGGTGAGTTTATCAAACTTCTTGGCTTTAGGGTCGGTGAGGGGGTCAGCCGTGTAGATGCCATCAACGTTATTCTTGGTCATAAGCAAGACCTCGGCCTCAATCTCTATGGCTCGCAGTGCTGATGCGGTATCAGTGGTCATATAGGGGTTGCCAGTGCCCGCGGCGAAGATAACCACCCGCCCCTTCTCCAGGTGACGAATAGCCCGGCGCCGGATAAAAGGCTCAGCCACCTGCTGAACAACTATGGCTGACAGGGTTCTAGTAGTTACCCCTTCTCTCTCCAGGGCATCTTGGAGGGCAAGGGCATTTATTACTGTCGCCAGCATCCCGGCGTAGTCAGCGGTGACCCGGTCCATCCCCTCCTCCTCAGCCTCAGCCCCACGCCAGATGTTGCCACCACCAACCACAACTGCCACACCAACATCCATCTCTGCCACCCGCTTAATCTGCTTGGCTATCTTGGTCAGGGTAGCCGAGTCAATGCCATAACTGGCTCCGCCAGCGAAGGCTTCACCACTAAGTTTAAGCAGGACGCGCTTATATTTGGCAGTACTCATTTTCCTGATCCCAGCTCGCCTAGTTCAAAGCGGGCAAATCGGCTTACCTTGATATTCTCCCCTACCTTGGCGATAGTCTCAGTAATAATTTCCTTGACCGTCCTATCCGGCTCCTTTATGTCGGGTTGAAGGAGCAGGCAGTGTGTTTGCAGTTCGCTCTCGCTCCCTGCGGGAACTTCTTCTTTTGAGACGAATTGGGGGTTCATGGCGGCTACTTGCATTGCCAGGTGGTGAGCCAGCTCCTTGAACTCATTGGTGCGGGCAACAAAATCAGTTTCACAGTTTACCTCAATCATGGCGCCAATGCGTCCTCCAGCGTGGACATAGGTTTCAATTAACCCCTGGGTGGTAGAGCGCTTTGATATTTTCTCGGCTCGAAAAAGGCTTTTCTGTTTTAGAATCTGGAGTGCCTTTTCTATATCTCCCTGTGCCTCAATAAGGGCGTTCCGGCACTGCATAATGGCGGCTCCAGACTGTTCTCTTAGCTCTTTTACCATGTCTAGTGGGATTTTCAATCTTCTTCTCCTTTATCTTTATCCTCAGGGGTGAAGATAAGAGCTTCACTGATTTCTACGGTCTCTGCCTCGCCGGCCTCGGCTGGAACTACCGCCACCCCAGTTTTACCTTCAATAACCGCATCGGCAATCTTACTGCACACGAGCTTGACAGCTCTAATGGCATCGTCGTTGGCTGGAATAGGGTAGTCTATCTCATTGGGGTTACAATTGGTATCAACTATCGCCACAATTGGTATCCCCATGCGCCTGGCTTCAACTAGGGCAATCCTTTCTTTGATTGAGTCAACAATGAATAGTGCATTTGGCAGACTGGTCATCTCCTTAAAACCACCCATCTGCCGATTGAGGCGCGAAATCTCCTCCTCCAGCTTTTGGGCTTCCTTTTTGGGCAGACGCTCAAAGTCTCCCCTGACTTTTTGGTCTTCCATGCGGACTAACTGGTCTATTCGGGCTTGGATGGTGGCAAAATTGGTCAGCACCCCTCCCAACCAGCGTTGATTAACATAATACATACCGCAGCGTTTTGCCTCTTGTTCTATAGCTTCCTGAGCCTGCTTTTTGGTGCCAACAAAAAGGATAGTGCCACCTTCTGAGGCTACTTCCTTAACAAATTGGCACGCCTTGGCTAACATGGCAGCGGTTTGTTCCAGGTCAATGATATGAATGCCATCACGCTTGGTGAAAATATATTTCTTCATCGCCGGGTGCCACCGGCTGGTCTGATGACCAAAGTGAGCTCCGGCTTCTAATAGTTCCTTAATAGTGACTGTATCTGGCAAGTTTTGACCCCTTTCTATTGTTCGTCATTAGCTTAACAGTATAGCACACAAACTATCGGGCAACAACATATAGCATTTTTAGGTTTAATTCGGCTTTGGTGTATAATATAGGCAAAGGGTCAATTATGATTTGACAAAGGGATTGTATCAGAGATATTATGTGGATACTTGCTGCATATAGTTAAGTGAGGTGGAGGAAAGATGCCTAGACAACCGTTTATTTTGCAGGGTGAGAATGGCATACAGAGAGATAGTAGTATGACGGCTTCGGAAGAAACCGATGAAAAGCTTTGTGAGATAGCGAATAAAGAAAAGGCAGTGTTACTGGCATTTATTGGACCATATCGTGGCTTGCTTATCTCGCCAGTGCATATCCTTCGTCCTGAGATTGGAATTGAGGATGAATTTGGAATAGAGACAGCAGTGAGAGCTATAAAAACTAAACGCCCTGATATAAATAGGCTTTATTTATTAGTAAACAGCATGGGGGGTGGGGTTTCATCTTCATATAAGGTTGCTCGAGCATTGAGAACTAGTTTCGAAGATATTACTGCCTTTGTTCCCCATATAGCTGCCAGTGGGGGGACTTTGATTGCTGTAGCGGCGAATCAAATTGTAATGGGGCTTATGAGCCAGCTTTCCCCTCTGGATGTGCAAATTGAATATGGCGAGACAAGTGTTTCTGTGAATAGCTTTATACGTTCGTATACAAGATGGAAAAAACAACTTGCAACAGTATTGCCTGCAGCAATTTCCTATCCAGACAAGCATTTAGTTGATGAACTCGACCCTATCATTTTGGAAGAGGTTAGCAGTATTATTGCTACAGGTGTAAATTATGTTGAGGAAATATTAAAATTAGCTGGTTATAAAGAGGCAAGCGAAATCGCATACAAACTTACATTTGACCCTGGCGTTCACTCGAAGGTTATTCATTATGAACTAGCCAAACGTATTGGATTAAATGTCATAGCTGATGTAGAGAAGGTAGAGCTTTGGGATATTATGCGAGCATGGTTACGGCAGTATCTTTACAACCCTGCAGGCACAAACTTCATTAAGTATGTTATCCCACAAAGAGATATTATTACAGAAGAGAAAAAGGGTGATGAAAAGAAAACAAGGGAGGCTACACATGCAAACATTGAAGAAACGACCTAATGTTAAACATAATATAGACATAGAAATTAGGCAAGACCCAGATTTGAAGGCTGCATTCAACTTTTGGGTTCGCAGCATATATTTAGACAGACCTAGTGAACCCCGCATCACATCATGTGAATCACTCTCCGGCAGTGGTAACCATGAGCCCTCAAAACCTGACTCTTAATGTGTAGTTCTATGTCACCAGTAGTTTTAAGAGGGGGCTTCGCCCCCTCTTTCTTTTTCCTCCCCCTCTCCTTTTAAGGAGAGGGGGTAAGGGGGTGAGGTTAATAATATGATATAATTTAATCGTGGTTATAAAAACAGTAGCTACCAATCGCAAGGCGCACCACAATTATAATATAGGCGAGAGCGTGGAAGCCGGCATTGTCCTTACCGGTACTGAGATAAAGTCAATCCGGGCGGGGAGGGTGAGCCTGTCTGATGCCTATGTTAGACCGGAGAACGGGGAATTATGGCTGGTTGGTGCCCATATCGCTCGCTATGACGCCGGTAGTCATATGAGCCACCAGCCAACCCGACCTCGCAAGCTTTTGCTGCACCGTAAGCAGATTGCTGAGCTTACCAGCCGGGTAGTGGAGCGGGGCTTTACTTTGGTGCCACTTAAGTTATATATTAAAGATAGCCTGGCTAAGGTTGAGGTGGCATTAGCCAGAGGCAAGAAGCTTTATGATAAGCGAGAGGCAATAGCCCGCCATGAGGTGGAGAGGGAGATGGAGCGAGCCATAAAAAGCCGCCGGTTGAGAAGGAGGTAGTATCTTTTAATAAATGGGGACGCGTGGGTTCGACGGGGGAAGTAGGCTACAGGATTGCAAGCTGAGGTGCCACTAACCTCGTAAAACAAGTGGCAAAAATAACTGGCGAACCCGAATTCGCTTACGCAGCCTAATTAAATAGGTTGCACGCTCACCTAGCCTTTCCTCAATGGGCTGGGATTGGGTGCCGAAGAGTTGAGGTGCCACCACCCCAACGCCGATAAGGGTGGTGAAAGAGCTATTGGCTGGCTTGGCTAGACTCGGTCAGTTGAGGCTAGCCAGGTGAGATTAAAGAGCTGACTAAGCTTGTAGTATATCCTGGGCAGCTTCCTCTGGACGGGGAGTTCAACTCTCCCCCGTCTCCACCAGAAATTTAACCGCGCCAGCCTTAAAAAGGCTGGCGTTTTCTATTTTTAATGAAACTTAAACGCCGATTTTATGGCTAATTAATCCCTAAGGCATAAGATTGAGCTGTAAATATAGATAGCCACAGAAAGAGCCATGATTAAGAGTGTTATCCGATGTCCAAATAATATGGTTGTAGTATTTGACGAGAATGACGAGCAAATCCCTGAGTATCAGGGACGATATGAAGAGATAAAGGAGCGCATCATGAGGGATGCTCTGCCCGATACGTTGTTTGGTCACTGGTTTGATTATGAGACTGATGTAAGAACAGTTTCACGACAGGAGTGGTAGGCAAATTCTCGCCAGTGTTTGTAGGTAAAAAGGGAAAAAATGAAGGCCAACATACTAGTAGTTGACGACCTCAGGAGCATCCGGCTCACTTTGGGCGGGATATTGGAGGACGAGGGGTATAATGTAGTCCTGGCTGAGAATGGCTATCAAGCCATTGAGATGGCAAAGCAGACCCCCTTTGACCTCATCTTCATGGATATAAAGATGCCAGGGATAAACGGGGTGCAGACCTTTCGTGAGATAAAAAAGGTAAATCCTCAGGCAGTGGTGATAATGATGACTGCCTATTCGGTTGAGGACTTGATAAAAGAGGCCCTGGAGGAGGGCGCTTACGCCGTGGTTTACAAGCCATTTGATATTGAGAAAATACTAAGCCTCATTGAGTCTGCCCTTCGCTGCCCCTGTCCACAACCTACCCCCCAACGGTAAAAATCTGCCCTCTTTATGCTATTTTCTTCCCCCAAATATTACCTATAATACGCCTATTGGCATTTTTTGTTATTCGTGGTACAATACTTGTAATATGCCTATTGGCATTTTTTTACCATTTGTGATACAATTGTCATTGAAACGGTAGTTGAAAAGGAGGGGAGGGATGGCTAGAAGAAAGAGGACAAGCGGCTCTCCCACCGTGGTGGAGCCTGGGGCAAAACTCAAGCAGGTGGTGGAGGCACTGCGGGAGTCGGAGTCCAAGTTCAAGAATCTGTTCGAACATGCGAAAGACGCAATCTTTCTCGCTGACGCCCAGACTGGAATCTTGGTCGATGCAAACCCAGCTGCATGCCGCATGTTGGGTCTGCCAAAGGAGAAGGTTGTGGGCATGCACCAGTCGGAGCTTCATCCGCCGGAGCTAGCTGACCATTACAAACAAATTTTCCGCAACCACGTGGCGAAAGGGACTGCGGTCACCGAGGAGTTGATCGTCCGGCGCGCCGATGGTAACCAAGTCCCGGTTGACATCTCAGCGAGCGTCTTTGAATTGGGAGGAAAACAAATCATCCAAGGGGTCTTCCGCGACGCCACCAGGCGCAAGCGGATGGAGAAGGCTTTACAGGCATCTGAAGAAAAATATAGAAGCCTGGTAAAGAATGTTGGCTTAGGAATATTCAGAAGCACGCCGGGAGCCACGGGAAGGTTCCTGGAGGTTAATCCGGCCATGGAGGAGATTACCGGCTACTCTAATGAAGAGTTGCTGCGGATGAATGTTTCTGACTTGTATGTGTATCCAGAAGAAAGAGAGGCAGTTCTTAACGAACTAGCCTCGGCTACAGGGAAGGTAAGAAGAGAGCTACACCTCAGGAAGAAGGATGGCACCGAAATAATAGTCTCAGACACAAGAGTTGCGGTGAGAGATAGCTCTGGCGAAGTCCAGTATTTTGATGGAATCCTGAGGGACATCACCGAGCGCAAGTGGATGGAGGAGGCACTGCGTGAGAGTGAAGAATTTAGTTCCAGCCTGCTGAGTAATTCCCCTAATCCAATACTGGTTGTCAATCCAGATACCTCAATAAGATATGTGAATCCGGCGCTGGAAAAACTAACCGGTTTTACTTCTGCCGAGCTTATTGGCAAGAAACCCCCGTACCCGTGGTGGATAGAAGGAACGTCTCTGAAAACCAGCAAGGACCTCAAGGAAGCTATGCGCCGGGGAAGAAAACAGTTTGAGGAGCTATTTCAAAAGAAGAATGGGGAGCGATTCTGGATTGAGATAACCGCTGCCCCGATAGGAAACCATAGGGAATTCGGGTATTATGTGTCAAACTGGGTTGATATCACCCAGCGCAAGCAGGCAGAGGAGGCGCTAAAGGAAGCTCAGGAGAGGCTAATACGCTCAGAGAGGCTGGCAGCGATAGGACAACTAGCCAGCGGGGTTGGTCATGAGCTAAGGAACCCGCTGGGGGCAATTAAGAATGCTGTTCTCTATGTGCGGAGAAAGATAGCCAAGAGCGAACTATCAGCCACTGAGCCTAGGGTGTTGGAATTTCTTGACATCATAGATGAGGAGATTGGTAGTGCCAATAAAGTGATAACTGACCTGCTTGACTTCGCTCGGGTGACTAAACCAACGGTCTCACTGATTAATGTAGGTAGCATAATTAAGGATGCCATCAACCATGTTGCCACACCTGAGAATGTTGAACTGAGGGTGGATGTAGACCCCAGCCTGCCCATGGTAATGGTGGATAGCACCCAGATTCGGCAGGTTTTTATCAACGTCATCCTTAACGCACTGGAGGCTATGCCTGATGGTGGATATCTTGAGATTAGGGCTAGAAGTAAAGGGGGGTTGGTAACGGTGGAGTTCACCGATACCGGCTGCGGCATTCCTGAGTCGGTAGTGGACAAAATCTTTGACCCATTATTTACGACCAAGCCAAAGGGTGTTGGGCTAGGGCTGGCGGTGTGCCGGAGCATCATAGAAAGGCACGGTGGGGATATCGGCATAAAAAGCAAAGAAGGCGAAGGAACCACCTTTAGCCTCTCACTGCCGACGCGAGTAGTACAAAGTGGTGGAGGTGAGAAGTGAAGACCAACGTTTTAGTAGTTGACGACCTAAGGAGCATCCGGCTCACCTTGGGCGGGATATTGGAGGACGAGGGGTATAATGTAGTCCTAGCTGAGAATGGCTATCAAGCCATTGAGGTGGCAAAGCAGACCCCCTTTGACCTCATCTTCATGGATATAAAGATGCCAGGGATAAACGGGGTGCAGACCTTCCGGGAGATAAAAAAGGTAAATCCTCAGGCAGTGGTGATAATGATGACTGCCTATTCGGTTGAGGACTTGATAAAAGAGGCCTTGGAGGAGGGCGCTTACGCCGTGGTTTACAAGCCATTTGATATTGAGAAGATAGTGAGCATCATTGAGTCTGCCCTTAGCAAAACCTTGATCTTGATCGTAGATGATAGCTTTACCGACCGTGAAACCCTTAAGTCTATCCTGGAGGAGAGGGGGTATTCTGTGGTTACTGCCAGCACCGGGGCTGAGGCACTGGCAAGGATTAAGGAAAAACGCTTTGACATCATATTCCTGGATGTCAAGCTACCCGATGTCAATGGGGTAGCCTTCTTTGAGCAGGTGAAGGCAATAGACCCCGAGGCAGCGGTTATTATGATGACCGGTTATTCTGAGGCGGAGTTGGTGCAGAAAGCAATATCCCTCGGCGTTTATACCTGCATTTACAAACCATTTAATGTAGATAGGGTAGCGGCATTGGTCGGTGAGCTTTCCTGGCGGAAGCGGAAAAGGAAGTAAATATGCCCCGACAGACAAACATCCTGGTAATAGATGATAATAAAGCAAGGCTAAAGACCCTATCCGCCGGACTGCAAGAGATGGGGCACCGCGTGACCACGGCTACCACCGGCCAAGCGGCAGTAGCCCTGTTCCGAAAGCAGCTGTTCAATGTTGTCCTTGCCGACATTAAACTGCCTGATGTCAGCGGTCGGGATATACTGGAAACGGCGAAGGAACTTAATCCCGAGGTGGCAGTAATTATGATGACCGACCGTGCCAACCTCAAAGCGGCAGTAAATGCTGTTGATGAAGGCGCCTATGCCTGCATCCTTAAGCCTGAGGCGATGTATGAGCTGAAGACCCTGATTAATAATGCCCTGAGAGAACAGGAGTTATCAATTAGGAACCGCGAGTTGGTGGATAGCCTGCAACGCTCTAACAGTAGTCTGGAGGAGACCAACCGGGCGCTGGAGCAGGCAAGCCACGCCAAATCAGATTTTTTGGCAAAGATGAGCCATGAATTACGCACCCCGCTCAATGTTATTATCGGCTTTGCTGAACTCATGGTGGACCAGGTTCCGGGAAAGGTCAACGAGGAGCAGAGGCAATGCCTTGACGATATCTTGACCAGTGGTCGGCACCTGCTGGGATTAATCAACGAAGTCCTTGACCTTTCCAAGGTAGAAGCGGGCAAGACGAAACTCAGACTGAAAAATATTGCCCTCTCCGAGGTAGTAGAATCGGTAACAAGCGCTATGATGCCAGAATTGTCCCAAAGAAGGCAAAGCCTTGATGTTGACTTAGACCGGGGGCTTCCCTTGGTTCAAGCCGATGAAGCCAGATTGAGGGAGGTGTTTTTTAATCTGCTGAGCAATGCCTCTAAGTTTACCCCAGATGGGGGCAAGCTAAAGATTAAGGCTTCAAGGGAGGGCGACTGGTGTCAGGTCAGTGTAAGTGATAACGGCATCGGTATCAAAAAGGAAGACCAAAAACAAATATTTGAGCCCTTCTATCAGGCGGATAATTCAATAGCCAGGGAGAGAAAGGGGACTGGGCTGGGGCTAACGCTGGTCAAAGAAATTGTTGAGATGCATGGTGGTCAAATTTGGGTGGAGAGTGAATATGGGAAGGGTTCGAGCTTTATCTTTACCCTGCCGCTGGTGGCAGCGCTCTATCACTGGTAGCAGCGAATAAGACATTGTCTTAGGAGACAGGCGCTGAAGAAGATACTGATTGTAGAAGATAATCCCACCAATATGAGACTAATCAAGATGGTCTTGGGAAACAAGGGTTATGACCTGCTTGAGGCAACCGATGGTGAGGAGGCACTGGCAGTAGCTATAGAGAGGCGACCAGACCTTATCATAATGGATATTCAGCTTCCCAAAATGGATGGACTTGAGGTGACCAGGAGGCTCAGGCAGACCCCAGAGTTCAGCCAGGTCCCTATTATTGCCCTTACCGCCTCGGCCATGGAGGGAGACAGAGAGAAAATCATTGCCGCTGGGTGTGATGAATACGTATCAAAGCCGGTAAATACCCGCCAGTTCCCCGAGCTAGTGGCAGAAATGTTGCGACGGGGTAGGGGCAGCCCTAGCCGCAGTGGAGATTCCAGTGGGAAAGAAAATCCTGGTAATTGATGATGACCCCGCCTTCGTTAGGCTGGTTGAGCAGACTCTCACCCAGAAGGGGTATGAGGTGCTAAATGCCAGCAACGGCGGGGAGGGGTTGCGGCTCCTGTTCGCCCACAGACCGGATATGGTGCTCCTTGATGTGGTGATGCCGGGGATGGATGGCTGTCAGACCTGCAGCCGCATCCGTGATGTCACTGATATTCCTATCATTATGCTCACTGGCCATGAGAAGACCGAGGATGATATTGTGCGTGGGCTTGACTATGGGGCTGATGATTATGTGATAAAGCCGGTGGGGAGTAAAGAGCTGGTGGCGAGGGTACAGGCGGTAATGCGACGCGCTGAGTTGCCTTCCCCCCCGGAGGGGGGCGGGATTACCTATAGTGACGACTTCCTGGCTGTGGATATTGCCGGGCGGAAGGTTATGGTAAACGGAGAGCGGGTGAGGCTGACCCCGGTAGAGTTTCGCCTGCTTGCCCTGCTGATGCAGAATGCCGGACGTATTCTTACTCACCGCCAGCTTTTGGAAAAGGTATGGGGCTGGGAATACATTGACGACCTGGATTATGTCCGTATCTATATCTGGCATCTGCGTCACAAGATAGAGCCAGACCCGGCTCAACCAAGGTATATCATTACTGAGCCCGGGGTTGGCTACTACTTCCACAAAGCCAGCTGACCCCACCCCACTTCAAATAAAACTCTTTCTTTCCCACCCGCCCGCCCATTAGGCTTCACCTCTCTTTCTATAACTTGTGCTTATTCAGCGGCGATAGTAGAATATATCCCAGCATGACAACGGCAAAAAAAGGCCTGTTCCGTGTTGAGGTCTCGGTAAAAGCCTCTCTCCCCGACCCCCGGGGAGAAGCACTAAAAGCCGATATCCGTGACCTTGGCATTACCACGGTTAGCCGGGTCAGAGTTAGCAATATATATATGCTGGAGGGGGAATTAAGCCAGGAAGAGCTGGCGCTAATCTGCCGGGAGCTGCTGACTGACCCAGTAGTTGAGGAGTATTCAGTTGGAGACGCCCCTCTTCTTGCCAAAAGCGATGCTCACGCTATTGAGGTTGCCTATAATCCCGGGGTCATGGACCCAGTGGAGGAGAGTGTTAAGAAGGGTATCGGCGACCTCGGCATCACTAAGGTTAATTCAGTAAAGACCGCCAAAAGATATTACCTATCGGGCAAGCTTTCACCAGCCGATATTGAGCTTATCTCCAGCAAGCTACTGGTCAACAGCGTAGTTCAGCATGTGGTCACCAGACAGGAAAAGGTATCGCTACCCGCAGCAGCCTATAACTTCTCTTTGCGAGAAGTCGAGCTGTTAACTATGGATGATGCCGGCTTAGCCAAGCTGGGGCAGGAACTGTGGTTGACCACGGGTGAGCTGAAGCATATTAAAAAATATTTTTCAAGCTTAGGTCGCAACCCCACCGATGTTGAGCTTGAGACATTAGCGCAAACATGGTCGGAGCACTGCAAGCATAAGACATTCAAGGCAAAAATAAGATTTAATGGGCAGGTTATTGACAACCTGCTCAAGAGCACCATCATGAGGGTTACCGCTGAGCTAGATAAGCCGTGGTGCCTTTCTACATTTAAGGACAACTCAGGGGTGATAGACTTTGACGGTCGTTACGGCTTATGTTTTAAGGTTGAGACCCATAACCACCCTTCAGCTATTGAGCCCTATGGCGGGGCATCAACCGGGCTGGGTGGGGTAATCCGCGACCCCTTGGGTACTGGCCTGGGAGCAAAACCGATTGCCAATACCGATGTCTTCTGCTTTGCCCCGCCCGATTTCCCCCACGCAAAACTTCCCCCCGGCGTCCTCCACCCCCGGCGTATTCTTAAGGGGGTGCGAGCCGGGGTGGCTGACTATGGTAATCGCATGGGAATCCCAACCCTCAATGGTGCCATCCTCTTTGACCGGCGATATTTAGCCAATCCGGTGGTGATGTGCGGCACCATAGGTCTTCTGCCCAAAGAGGCGGCTCAGATGGGAAGACAAAAGCCAGGCGACCTCATTGTCTTGGTGGGGGGGAGGACGGGGAGAGACGGCATCCATGGCGTTACCTTCGCCTCAGCTCTGCTCACCGGCGAGTCCGAGGCGGTTTCTGCCAGTTCGGTTCAGATTGGCAACCCGATAACGGAGAAAAAGCTGGTTGATGTCCTGCTGCGAGCGAGGGAGCGGGGACTGTACCGGCGGATTACGGACTGTGGTGGCGGTGGACTTTCATCAGCAGTAGGGGAGATGGGGGCAGAGACCGGAGCCCAGGTAGAGCTGGAAAAGGTGCCGCTAAAATATTCCGGTCTCTCCTACACCGAGATATGGCTCTCCGAGGCGCAGGAGAGGATGGTTCTGGCAGTGCCCCCGGAATCGGCTGAGGAGCTTATTTCCCTCTTTGCCAGCGAGGATGTTGAGGCTACCGTCATCGGTGAGTTTACCAATGACCGGCGTCTTAAGCTTTTCTATCAGGGCAACATGGTTTGCGACCTTGACATGGAGTTTTTGCATAACGGGCTGCCCCAGCTGGAGAGGGAGGCGATGTGGACACCGGTTCAACATCCGGAACCAAACTTTGCCCAACCGTCTGACTTTGGTGATGAGCTGAAGAAGATTTTAGGCTCGTGGAACGTCTGCAGTAAGGAGTGGGTCATACGCCAGTATGACCATGAGGTTCAGGGGGGCAGCGTTCTTAAGCCTTTGGTGGGAATAAATAATGATGGCCCCGGTGACGGTGCTATCCTCAGACCGGTGCTTGATTCCGAGATGGGCGTTATTATCTCAAATGGCATTAACCCCAGATATGGAGACATTGACCCCTACTGGATGGCGGCATCGGCGGTAGATGAGGCACTAAGGCAGATTATTGCCGTTGGCGGCAGTCTGAAGCGGGTGGCGCTGCTGGACAATTTTAGCTGGGGCAATCCGGAGAAGCCTGACCGGCTTGGCGGCTTAGTCCGAGCGGCGCAGGGGTGCTATGACACGGCGAAGGTCTACGAGACCCCTTTTATTTCAGGCAAGGACAGCCTCTACAATGAGTATGAGACAGAGAAAGAGAATATATGTATCCCCCCCACCCTTCTCATCTCAGCCATGGCGGTAATGGAGAACATAAACCAAGCGGTATCAATGGATTGCAAGAAAGAGGGTGACCTAATATATATCGTAGGGAAGACATACAATGAACTGGGCGGGTCGCATTACTATGCTATTCATGGTTTTATCGGTAACAGGGTGCCCAGGGTCAATCCCCAGAGAGGGAAGAAGCTCATGGATAGTCTTAGTGCCGCCATGGAGAGAGGCTTGGTAAAAGCCTGCCATGACCTGAGCGAGGGTGGCATCGGGGTGGCGGCGGCGGAGATGGCTTTTTCTGGGGGACTGGGCATGGTACTTGAACTGGGTAAGGTTCCCTTGGGTGAACCCATCACTCGTAGTGATAACATACTCTTTTCTGAATCAAACACCAGATTTCTGGCTGAGGTAGCACCGGAGGACAAGGGACGCTTTGAGCAGATAATGGACGGGGTGGAATTTGCCGCTATTGGGCGGGTGACCAAAGGCGATAACCTTGAGGTCTATGGCATTAACGGAGAGAGGGTGGTTTCAGTACCGCTTATGGAACTAAAAGAGGCATGGCAGAAACCACTCCGCTGGTAGGTAATAATGGCTAGGGTAAGGACACTAATATTGCGAGCCCCGGGGACAAACTGCGATGTGGAGACTGCCTTTGCCTTTGAGCAAGCCGGCTCGGGGGTAGACTCGGCGCATGTCAATGAGCTGGTGCGGCGGAAGAAGCTCCTCTCCCGTTACCAGATACTGGTCATACCGGGGGGCTTTACCTATGGCGATGATGTTTCTGCGGGCAGAATCCTGGCCAATGAGCTGAGGCTTAAGCTTGGCGAAGAGATACAGCGCTTTGTTGACGATGGCAAGCTCATCCTCGGCATCTGCAATGGTTTTCAGGTGCTAGTCAAAGCCGGCATCCTGCCCCCATCTGGCAACCAGAGTCTAACCCTGGCCGGCAACGATTCCAACCAGTTTGAATGTCGCTGGGTCTATCTACAAGTTAACCAGAAAAGCCCCTGTATCTTCACCAGGGGCATAAGCGCCCTGTACCTGCCGGTAGCCCATGGTGAGGGCAAGGTGGTAGCTGATTCGGGGACACTGGGCGAGTTAAATGTGGTGGTGCGTTATGCCGATGAGAGTGGTAATGTCAAGGCAGGCTATCCTTACAATCCCAATGGCTCAGTGGATAATACTGCTGGTATCTGTGACGCCTCAGGGCGTATCTTTGGCTTAATGCCTCACCCTGAGCGCTTCATTCGCTGGATGCAGCATCCAAGGTGGACAAGGGAGGCAGTGAGGGAGCATGGGGATGGTTTTAGCATCTTCTTGAATGCAGTGGATTGGGTCAGGCGTAGCTGAAAAGAGGGGCGGGGCTGAAAGCCCCGCCCCTCTTCTATCTATGCCGGTACTTGGGGCAATTCCTTAAGCGCCTTCTTTACCTCTTTCTCAGGATAGGCATAATCTACCAGTTTACCCGATAGATAAGCATCATAGGCAGCCAGGTCAAAGTGCCCGTGCCCGCTATGGGCAATCAGGATGGTCTTGGATACACCCTCTTTCTTGCACTTTAGGGCTTCATCAATCGCCACCCTCAGGTCATGGCACGGCTCGGGGGCAGTGATAACGCCCTCGGTGCGGGCGAAGGTCACCCCGGCTTCAAAGGTCGCTACCTGAGGCACTGCCCTCGCCTCAATCAAGCCAAGTTTATACAGGTGGCAGACAATGGGTGCCATGCCGTGGTAGCGCAGACCACCGGCATGAATCGGGGATGGGATGAAGTTGTGCCCCAGGGTGTACATCAGAATAATCGGCGCCATCCCGGCCTCGTCCCCGAAGTCCCAGGTATAAACGCCCTTGGTCAGCGAAGGACAGGCTTCCGGCTCAACACAGATGATGCGCATATCCTTCTTCTTGCCGCTGAGCTTATCCCTTATCCAGGGCAGGAATTGCCCGGCGAAGTTAGAACCGCCACCAACACAGCCGACAATAATATCGGGGTAGGCATCAGCCATCTCCATCTGCTTTCTCGTTTCCTCACCAATGATGGTCTGATGGAGCAGGACGTGGTTGGCAACACTGCCGATGGAGTAATGGGTGTCATCCCGCTTAAAAGCATCCTCAATGGCTTCGCTGATGGCGATGCCCAGACTTCCCGGGTGGTCAGGGTTCTCGGCTAAAAGGTGCTTACCCACCTCGGTGTCAGGGCTGGGGCTGGGGACAACACTAGCCCCCCAGGTCTCCATCATGATGCGCCGGTACGGCTTCTGCCCGTAGCTTACATTGACCATGTAGACCTTTAGCTCAAGTCCAAAGAAGGCACAGCCCAGGGCTAGGGCACTGCCCCACTGCCCGGCACCGGTCTCAGTGGTCAGGCGCTTGATGCCTTCCTTCTTATTGTAATACGCCTGAGCTATCGCCGTGTTTGGTTTGTGGCTACCAGCCTGGCTTGTCCCTTCGTATTTGTAGAAAATCTTGGCCGGCGTATCAAGAAATTTCTCCAGGCGATATGCCCGATGCAAGACCGTTGGTCGGTAGGTGTGGTAAGCTGCCTGCACCTCCTCTGGAATCTCAATGTAGCGTTCCTTGCTGTACTCCTGTTTGATGATTTCCATGGGGAAGAGGGGTGGAGGCAAGGGCATGTCAAAGGGCATAACCTCCTTAGTAGCGGGATGACGGTATGGTGGGAGTGGCTCAGGCAAATCGGGCAGGACATTATACCATTTGGTGGGCATGTCCTTTTGGTCAAGAAAATACATTGCTCTCTCCATTTTTATCCTCCTTTAGTTTAATAGAGCCAGTATATTATCTCATTTATTTGCCCCCTTAATTAAAAACCCCTCACCCTAAAGGGGCGAGGGGTTAGTTCGCGGTGCCACCCTTCTTAGCCAGTTGCTAGCTGACCATCTCTTTGGGATTTGATAACGCTTCCCCGGCGACAAAGCCTACTCGCCCTTCACAAATAAAGAACTTTCGGTTTGCGGCTCCCCGGTCCATTCAGCTTCGGCAAGGCATCGGCTCACACCATCTGCCGACTCTCTGTGCCTTGGCTTGAAGCCTACTAGTCCGGTTCACAGCCTCTACTTTATTCGGTTAAGCGTGAATATAACCCAAAGTTGACCATTTGTCAAGGTTTATTGTTTGGTAACCCCATCCCCCTTTATCCCCCTTCCCCAGAGGGGAAGGGGGAAGTAGTTTTAAGATTGTGCTGTCACAATCGCACCCTCTAGGATGGGTATTGTGCCAGTGATTTCGATATCGTAGCCGTCCAGCCACACCTTGATACCAAGCATGTCCAACGCCATACGCTTGGTTTCAAAGTCCAGTGTTGATAGCTTTTCCCGCACTAGTTCAACAAAGCGCCCCAGCTTGGGCAGGCTAATGACAGCCTCCTGGCTGGCTTTAACCTGCTTCTCTAACTCAGCTTTTTGTGCCTGTAGGATACTCCGCTTCTGGTTTATACGCTTGTTCTCATTAACTATGGTCTGCTCCGGGAACCCCTTAAGCGCCCACTGTAGTAATTGCTCTTGCTCACGGTCAAGAGCTTTCAACTGTCTTTCCAACTGACGGAGTTCAGCCTCCGATACGCCTATTTGGTTAGATTCCTGCTGATGTTTCTCAATTTCGGAGACTATCAGCTCAGGCTTATCTAGGACGTGTTCCACCTGCTCCCAAATCAACTGCTCTAACAGGTTAGCAGACCAGCCCTTGTTGTGGCAGCGGTGAACTGGTTCCACTGTCCTCAGAGAGGTTGAACATCGATAGCGTCTATGCTCCAAACGCTTCCCGTTTCGCCGCTCACTCTTAAAGTAAGCATAATAACGCTGGCCGCACTTTCGACAAAAAAGATGACCACTCAATAAGTATTGGCGCCTAGTATTACGCAGGGCGTCTTTTCGATTCTCCGCCAGTTGCTTTTGTGCCGCTTCAAATAATTCTTCGTCCACAAGCGGGGGTGTTACTCCTGGTATCTCTATCCACTCCGTCATAGGCTTAAGCCCGTTTTTATCCTTCTTAAAGGCGTAGGTCTTGCCGATGTAAGCGGAGTTCTTGATAATGCCCAGAACTGTCTGCCCGGTCCAAGGTCTTCCTGTTTTTGTAGGCACATGCATAGCCTGAAGTTTTCTTGCAATGGTTTTAGTGGACAAGCCGTCCTCTGCCAGCCACCTGAAAATCTGGGGCACCCATTTACTCTCAGCTTCGTTAACCACGTGCCTTCCGCCGCCCTTTAGGGCTACTTTGATGTAGTCATAGCCATATAGCTTGGCAAAACCTCCGCTTGGTATCTGGCCCTGTTTAGCCTTTGCCTTCCTGCCCCGTGTAGTGCGCTCACGTATTTTCTCGGCTTCCAGCTTTGAGGCAAAGCCGCGAATGTAGCTAATCAGCTTGCCTAGCTCTGAGCTATCCACTGTCTCAGTTACAGCTTCAAGTGTGATGTTGTGCTTTTCAAGCTCTTGAGTGAGTATTACACCGTGCGTGGGGTCACGGCTTAGACGGTCCAAACAGTAGACGACGATAACGTCAATATCGCCAGCCCTTACCAATTCCCGCAATTCATTGAGTTTAGACCGCTCAAGCGTTAGCCCTGAGTATGCCTCACTGAATTGGTAGGCTACATTATAGCCTTTATCATGGCAGTATTTCAGGCACGCCTCTAGCTGTGTCTGTAGGCTAGTGCCTTCCCTCTCCTGATCTTCTGTACTGACTCTGCAATAGATAGCTGCTCTAGTCATTTTTTGACCCCACTAATAAATTATTCATTACAAGGCTGCTTTGGAAGCCTGAATAAGTGCCCTTAGTATTAGTTGATAACTTGTATCTCCGACTCCACATATGGCTGCCTGAACCTCACCCATACCTTTTGAACCCCAGTTTCCGGTCGGGTTGTAGTAGTTAGAAAACGGAGGATGTTTGATATCAAGCGAACCAGCGTAAACGCCTACAGTCACACATGGCTTGTTGACTCCTCGTTTTTTTGAGCCACTCGGCCTCAGATGTCCCCAAGCAACGATATGTCTTCTAGGAGCTTGCGGAATACGAAAGCGATACGTCGCGCTCTCTTTTGTAAGCTCAAGTATGCATTGGTTGGGCGTGATTGCACCTTCACAATCCTCCGACAACCTTTTCAGTATTCCCCAGAGGTGATTGAACAGATTTTGGTCCATCTTTTCTACCCCCTTCCACTTTGGTTTATCCCAATATGGCGAATTGCACCCAGCACACCTTTGAGGCCTCTTTGGCTGCCTCGGTATCCATTCATAACCGCAACGTAGGCACCTAAGTTTCGGTAATTCAATATAATTGGTATCCTCCATACCCCATATTATATAGTCTAGTCTATATAATGTCAATACCTTTTCAGGCGATTTTCACAGTCATTTTCAAGAACCTAACCAGCAAATAATTGACCAATAGTTTGTCTAGCATATTTAGCCTCAAGAATTTAGCTATGCGAATTGACCGCATGATTATTTACCCCTAGCATTAGCTCACCTGAATGTTCAATTATGCTTCGCTTATCGGTAATGCCAGCTACATCCTCTCACCGGAAAGCACGCGCTGAATTGTCTTATAAGAAACTTTAATGCCATGCTCTACGTTAAGCCGAGTAGCAATCGCCTTGCTGCCCTGGTCCTGGCTGGCAAGTTCTCTTATCAAATCCTCTGGTAAGTCCCTAAACTTCGGCCCTCTTTTTGGCGGTGTTCTAGTGGTATCCGGCGGGTGAATCATGTCCACCTGAATTTTTCCCCTTTCCACAGTGGACATAATTCCATCTCCTACCCCCGGTACAGGGTATTGCTTTCCCCCTGCCTTTTGAGGCTTTGGTATCCATTTGGGACGCTTGGTCCCGGCAAGCAGTTCCGCCTCTTTAAGTAGAAAGTCATAGCAGCTCTGGCAATATCGTGGGTCTGGCGATTGCTCCGTAGCCGAGTGGGAAACAAGACAGGCATGACACCAAAAGCCGCCAGCCTTTTCAATCTCTCTATCACGTTCAGTGCTAAAGTATCCTTTATTCGACACGCTGAACACCACCCGGAAGCTATTTCAATAACCGTCCACTTCTTGAACCATTAATGTCTAGCCCTGATTCTATAGTCTAATTATTCTATATTGCGCGCACTTCTGGCAGAACTAACGCCCAACATCTTGCGGATGCGGGCTGTGTCCTTATCAACCTTGAAACCGTACTTTTCCCAGCCATCAAGAGTCTTCAGAACATAAGACAAAGACTTACCACCGTGAAAGACTGTCTCGCGGATGGCTTCAACCACCCAATCACTGGAATAAGTTGCTATGGCCATCTTTAACTTTGCTCGAATCGCGGGTGTTATCTCGCCAATATTTTCCTGAAAAGAATCAAAAACAATTTGTTGAACATCGCTGGTATCATCATCATCATCTTTTGGGGTAATCTCTGTAGTAGTCTCTGTTAAGGATTTCGCCTTTTTGGAAATTGGATTGTTAAAAAAGCGGAAATCCATTTCCGGCTTATTAACGTACTCGCTAAGTGACCTAGTAAAGCAGTCAATGTCAAGGCGGTAGTGTAATGTGGGTGCTCCCTCAGCCTTCTTGAGTCGGGTTTCAACTATACCTTTAGATTTTAGAATTTGAGTAGCCCTATTTATTTGGTGTTTACTCAGGCCGATTTCAATAGCCCATTCTCGGTAACTTTTATAGATGAAACCATCACTTCGGCTGCCTTTATCGCACCAATAAATTAGTTGCGACAGCACTAGAGCCGCGTTCACATCCCCCGTATAGCCGATGTAAGCTCTAGGGATCGTTAACACATTGGACTGCCCGGATAGTTGTTTTATGAGGTTGAAGATTCGCCGTTGCATGCTATTTCCGTAATTACCCATCTAACCATTCCCCTTGAGCCACTGACAGAATTGAGATTTTCATTTTGGATTCTCGCCAGCCTTTATTTCATCCCGGACTTGTGAGACTATCTTTTGCCAGAATTTTTTGTATAGGTTTCGTCGTGCCAGAGACACTGGCCGCCCAGGCCAGACATCAACTTTCATTGTGATTTCTGTTTTGGTAGGTGTCTTAGCCACTTTCGGCTTCCCCATCCTCGAAACCTAGGTCGAGTACTTTCGCCTCTATGCGACGCAGATTCTTCAATAGCCTTGCTAGCGATTTGTCGTCTATCTTTAGCTTTTCTGGTAACAAAAAGACAAATCCATCTGAAACGGCTATGAGCCTATCCTTGGGTTTTAGGTCATAATAGGTGCACCAGGATTTGGGAATGGTTACAGCAAATCCGCCATCCCCTATTGGAAACAACGACCTCTTCGTTAGATGTCCCATTGCCTACCTTCTCCGCACCTTATATAATTGATTATAGGAACACGAGGCATTTGTGGAATTTCACAAGGGAGCGAGGTTCTTGCACAAAAATTCCACAAATAGCTATGGATATTTCACAACTGAATTGTCAAGGGGCTCTATGGGGATTAGAAGGAAAAAAATCACAGACCGCCGACGAGAGAAAATAAAAGAATTGCTAGGGCAATACTCTCCGAGGGAAGTTCACAAGCATTTGAGTGATACGAGAGACCAGGTGAGTCTAAGCACGATATATAATATACGCAGGCAAAAAACTACGCGTGTGGAGGGTATCGAAGCCAGCCAAGGAATGGTGACAGAAGCGGCAATCGAGCAAAAGCCGTATAAAGAAACATCACATAAGCAGAAAATGCGAGAGCTATCAGAAGCAGTGATAAATGAAATTTGCTTACCGTGGATAGGGGCTAGCTTCATCGTTGAGCTGAAACCTCCGCTAATTATTGTTGAGGACCATAGGGGTCACAGGCTGTGCCCGCCAATAAGGATAACTAAAGAAGGGAAAATGGAGGTCGAGGTTAGTATTAGAGATACTGAGGGAATACCACTCTTCCAGCAAGCGCTACGAGGGCATCTGAAAACCGGTGGCTTTTCAGAAGTGCTGTCCAATATCGAGCTTTGGCGGCAGGGGTTAGCAGATAACCTACTGAAGTGCCACAATTTACTAAATCTAGTAAGGACGGAGCTGGAGCAAGTTTACGACACTTCCATACCAACGCGAGACCTTGGACAGTCTGGTTTTACGATGGATTTTCCAATAACGGTATGTGCTGACGCCGTCGAACAAGCCAAAGGATCTAGGCATTTCGCTGATTTTCCATATCTGCTTGAGAGCTTAAACCTAAAATTCGGTGCCTTTACAATTTACATAGGCTCACCCGGCGAAGATTTGAAACCTTACGAAGATAAACACAGGACATTAAGAACCAAATATGCGACACACCAAGTGACCAAAGAAATAGCTGATCAAAGGGAAGAGTTAGACAGTATCGCGAGTGCCGTTGGTCAGGCACTGTTAAAGTTTCAGAATATGGAACGTCTACCTGGATACTGTGAACTTTGCTCTTAGACTACTTGTCCGTGAATGTGGTAACTATGCACTACGGTAATTTTAACAAGACTCATCCTTTTTGCACTTTCTGGCTTAATGTTTAGCAGCAACCCGGCTGGTCCTGTTAGTAAGCTTGGCTCTGTATCGGCAGATAGAAGGGAAATCGCACCGGTCCGCACAGGGTACACGTGGTTTAGCTTTGAATAAACCTTGACCAATGCCTTTGATACAGTTCCTTGCAGTTGTTTGGGCAGACTTTAACTCAGTCTGCTCAATCGGAACACGCTCAATGTCATTCCCTGTATGTTTGGGATCAAGGTAAGCTACTGATGCATCGGTAACAGGGCGTTGCAGCTTCTTCAACCCCATAGTATAGAGTTGTAGCTGTAGACTTGATTCTGCGAATGTCGTCACAACGTCTGAGGTCTTATAGTCCCGCACTTCCATGCTCGGTTTCTTGTCAGCCCCTCTGATTATGACATCAACCTTCCCGGCAATAGTCGCTTTTTCGAGTGGAAATTCCAATCTAGCTTCGACTTCCTGTACCCGCTCCATATCCTCTTTGTGACGCCTGACGAATCGAGTTAATATTTTCTCAGCAGCTTGCCTCATGTTCTCCAGTGGCTCTCCACCCGCATAAGGTAGGTGGAATTTCTCTCGCACTAACTCACGGACGGCTTTTTCAGGATCTACGCCTTGTTTTATGCTTTCGCTTGCGCATCTAAGACAATAGTGAAGACTCTTGCCATATCCCAGTGCAACATCCAGTCCTGGTTTATAGCCCCACATTTCCCTGAGGCAGTAAAGATAAGGACATTTCAGATAGGTTATTATCTCACTTGGCGAGTACGTCTGTATCTCATCACTCTCTAGAGTCGCCTTAATCTGGGTTGGCGGTAGGTTGTCACTTTCACTGAGCCTTTTCGCGTATTTTTCAACTGTCACAAGAAATCGGCTGGGGCTCTGGTAGTTGCTTATGCGCCTGAAATAACTCAGACACAGGGCATCTCTCGCTCTCGTCATTGCAACATAGAAGAGCCTTCTCTCGTCCTCTGTTCCGCCCTCGTATCGCTTCACATCAAAGCCCTCCATGTCTCGTGGAATAAACCAATGCTGTGGCTGACCTGCTCTACTAGTAGGGAATCTTATTGAGGTCAGGCACGGGATAAAGACTACAGGCCATTCCAATCCTTTTGCCTGATGCACCGTCATCACCTGGACCGCATCAATGCCACGTAAGTCCTCGGCTGGTTGCTCCTCGTATGCCCCGGTAGCATAGGTATTCATGTACCAGCAGAGTCCCCTTAGAGTATATTCCCAGTCGGGTTTTTGTCCACCAAGTCTGATAGATGCTTCGTAGTCAGTGAGCAACGTGTTGAACCGTCCCAGGTTAGCCATTACCGCCGCTTGGAGCTTGTCACTGGGATCGAGGTTGAGAAAACCCAGGATCACGATAAGCTCTTGATACATCGAGGTGAAATCCTTGAAGCCGTTATTCAATACCTTCTTCTTCCACGAGCGGAGTTTTCCAGGTAGATTCTTGGGTAGAGAACCAGATCCATTGACCCCTTCCCACTTTTCCATACCCGTGACAAGCAAGTCATCCCCACCTACCTGGCTACCTTGCCCATAAAAACCCTCCCTCCAAAATCCTCTATCACTGAGCCATGCAAATAGTCGACCAACCGCTTGAGCCTCGTCTCTCTGGAACAAACCGACTTTTCCACCGACGAGGAACGGGAAATTGTTCCTCCTAAACACGCTAAGAAATGGCTTCGCAGAAGTAGATACACTACGTAACAGGATGGCAATGTCCGAGTATCTGCACACTTTTTTGACCTCTACCAACTGCTTGACCTGCTTTGCAACCCATTCAGCTTCGCTGTCCGGATTCTCACACTCCAGTACAGTAACAGTGCCCTTGTCTTTGCGAGTTGCATTGAGCGACTCGTATTTGGCCCTTTCAAAAGTTCCAGCTAATTCATTTGCTGCTTTGACGATAATGGGCACACTCCTTCTGTTTTCCTTAATAGTCACCTTCTCACAGTCAGGAAAATTGTTCAGGAACTCCTCGAAACATTTTTCGTTGGACCCACGCCATTGATAAATGCTCTGTCTGGGATCGCCCACAATGAAAATGCTGGCATTACGCCCGATTAACCGGATAAGCTTGTCTTGAGCCAGGTTAATATCCTGGTACTCATCCACAATCAAATGCTTAATGCCTGCTAGGGCCTTTGGTTTTGCTTCCAGCTTCTGTACTGCTAGCGCAATCATCTGACCAAAAGTAATAAGTCTGTGCCCCTCGAGAAGTTCTTCGTATCGCTCAAGATGTCTTACGAAATCTGGAACTTTTCTGCGAAGTTTCTTCCGATCCAGAAGCTCGTCGTAAACAACATCAACGGACCGTAGGAATTCAGCACAGTTCCTTGAATAGGGTCCTCCTTGGCCCAATCCGAGTCCCCAGCCTTCACGAAGAATAAAGGCCATCTGCTGATTCTCGTCTAACGGGTCATGGTCGCCGTAGCTGAATACATCTTCGAGAATTCTGAGACAGTATCCGTGTATCGTGCCTACATACATTTCCCCGAGTCGTGTACACGCCTCCTCACCTTTCAATTGTCGCACTCTCTCGTAAATACGGCTCTTCATGCTTTGTGCTGCCCGCTCTGTAAAAGTGAATGCCACTATAGAACTGGGTTGCTCCTCCTCATAGAGTAAAAGGTAAGCGGTTCGACGCGTCAGCGTCTCTGTTTTGCCAGTACCAGCCCCTGCTACTATTCGCAGATACCGCTTCTTCGATATAACAGCCCTTTTCTGCTCTTCTGAAAGAGGCTTCGGCGTTTCGAGTATTGCTTTGAGAATTGATGCCTTTCGCATTTTATCCGCTGCAATATTAGCACTGCCAAATCTGCGAATCAATCCTTTTTACAGTGTTGCTCGATTTTCTATGAAGTATAGAATAGTGTAGAATTCGCAAAAGGAAAATTCTGACGAAATGTTGGGAATACACGTCAAAGCTTGTCTGGTCCTTCAACGTTTGATAGAGGATGCTTCGGAAGTCAATATATGTTAATATATAGACAGGAGGATTTTGCACTGATAGTGACGAGGGTTGCTTGTGAAATATCAGCAGACCTGCCCAGATGAGTTACGGCAAAGTCTCATAAACTTGCTTTTACACCAGGGGTTCACCCTGACCGATAACCAACTTGTTCCGCCGGACCAGGCGAACAAGGACAACATTAGGCAATTGTATGCTCACTTACGCCTAGAAAGACTGCGGGAAGCGAGGCAATGGCTCCTTTCTGTTGAAGAAAAGTTATTGCCCTACTTTGCCGATGGGATCGAGGTGAGGATAAAGAAAATCCGCCCCTGCCTTATAGCCGTGAATACCCCGCAGAAGGCTGACCTCTTTCGCTATGCCTCCCTGACGTGGAGTGTCCCTGTATCCGCAGGCTATGGCAGGCGTATGCGCTTCCTGGTATCCGACGAGAGCAACGGCAAGCTGATTGGGCTGTTCGCCCTGGGAGACCCAGTTTACAACCTCCGGGTGCGAGACCAATGGATTGGCTGGGATGTGCAGGAGAAGAATGAGCGCTTATATCATGTTATGGATGCCTATGTGCTGGGTGCTGTTCTGCCATACTCTTATCTCTTGGGAGGCAAGCTGGTTGCTATGTTGACTGCCTCCGATGAAGTCAGGGAAGAGTTCAGGAAGCGGTATGCTGATCGAGTATCCATTATCAGAGGCGTTGTGCGACAGCCCCATTTGGTGCTCATCACCACTACATCTGCCCTGGGACGTTCATCCATTTACAACCGAATTTCATTTGAGGGTAGGAAGACCTTCATCAGCCCGGGGTTCACTGAAGGCTGGGGGCACTTCCATTTCGCGGATGGCACCTTTGAACAGGTAAAGGCATATTTGCGTGAAATAGGCGATCCCGTTGTAGAACGCTACAAATATGGGGGTGGTCCGAACTGGCGTTTCCGTGTGGTCAAACGATGCCTTGCTCATCTTGGGCTTTCTCCTGATCTGCTGTATCATGGAATTAGGCGGGAAGTTTTCGTGGTTCCGTTGGCAGAAAACGCCCGAGAATTCTTGCGGGGTGAGGATTCTGAGCCTTCCTACTATTCAATACCCATGGAACGAGTCTTCGCTTATTTCAAGGAGAGATGGTTACTGCCTAGAGTGGCAAGGGATCAGCGTTACTCATCCTTTGAGAAGGAAAATATTCGACTGAGCCGCCTAGTCGGTGAGGGAGTGTGACCATGCTTGCAACACAGAACCTGCAAGAGCTTCAGGATAACCTTAAAGAGGCGCTTGCCATCGAAAAGGTTAACCTAGACTGTTTGCGTGAAAAGGTCCGCCAGCTTCAGGTTGTGGAACTTGGCTACCGCCAATGCTACGCCGTAGCCCCTGTTGCCACAGATGGTGGTGAGAACAACCTCTCGCTAGAGCCGATGAATGTAGAAATAGTCCGAGTAGCGGACTCAGATGGTCATGTGCACTTCCAGGGTTTTTTACCGCTTACTGGCAATGCCATAGAAATTGCCGAGCGTCTATATCAGGGCGTGCCTATTCTCAGCAGATTAATCAAGGAACTAGGGTTGCCTAATTGGCAAGAACTTTCTTATCTCGATTTCAAAGTCGAAGAGAAGACAGACCCCGATGCGATTCTTGCTATCTCTGACACGAGACGCTTCATCAAAACGCTTAGGGATATCTTAGAATGGGCTGCTCTGGTTGAGTTAGCGTTTCAGTCCGGGGGACCGGTGTTTCTTTTGCTCCGTGACGGTCTTCTACGCACCAAGTTCATTAAGAAGCAAATCTTCCCAAAGCTGATCAACATCTTTAGGCGGGCCTACGATACCCGCGGGGCAATGATTGTAGGTGTTGCCAAGCGTTCGAAGGCACTGAACTACCTATCTCTCGCCTTAACCTTAGAGGGCATCTTTGATCATCGAGCGCCTTGTTTTACTGAAGTTCCCGCTGACCTAGAACGAGAAGCCTATACATGGGCGCGCACCTGGATGGACATGGAAGGCCAGTGCTTCGGCCACCTGCACCTGGTCAAGCTAGTGGAGGGGCGTGACGCCCTGGTTCTACCCGTAGACGTCCCTGAATGGCTTATGCCTCGACGCAAAGAGGTGTTTGAGTATCTAGCTGAAACAGCCAAGTCGTCTTTTCCGGTGCTTGGATATCCTTACCCGCTGGTAAAGGCACACGAAAATGCCAATCTCTCAGGCTTGGAGATAGGAATTACCGGTGATTTGATGACCCGAGCCCTTATGGATTGGGTAGACCCTAACGACAAGGAGAAAATCTTGCGTCACATTACCCTCGGTAGAGGGCTGATCATGGGAGGTGGGTACCATGGTGGGTGAGAAAACTTTAGTGAGGAACCCCATTGGAATCTTTAAGGGGTTCACTGAATCAGGACGAGAGTTTCTGGCTGAAATCGTGACGCCTTATCAGCCAGAATTTGTCTTATTATTGGGTTCTTTCATGCTGGTCACCGTAACCGATAACGAGGCGCTTCTAGGACGTATCACCCAGTTCTACCCAATGGGGACGATGGCAGGTACTGAAGCTGATGAATACCTGTCGCAACTCCAGCGCTTGAATCGTCCGGTGCCCGAGGACGTGAAGGAACTCAAGCTGCGCTATAATGTCAAAATCCGCTTGTTGGGTACCATTGAGTTGGTGGATAACAAGTTCCGCTATCGCCCTGGCGTACGAGCACTCCCCCATCTTGGCGCGGCGGTGGGTCTTCCTACAGATGACGCCTTGCAGTTCATTTGCAATGCCCGCCTTGAAGATGAGCCTGATGCCGTCTCTATTGGCCACTATGCTCTGGGCGATAGGGAGTTCCCGAACCTTGAGATCATGTTCAGTTTCAGCCGTCTTCTTTCTAAGCGAACGCTAGTCTTTGCCCGTGCGGGGTACGGAAAGTCAAACCTCATCAAACTATTGGTGAGCAAGTTATACGAGCAAAAACCCAAAGTGGGTATGCTCATCTTTGACCCCGAGGGGGAATACTCTTTCCGAGATGCACACAGGCGGCCAGGTTTAGCAGACTTGCCTAGCATTGCTGAGCGGTTGGTTGTCTTTACTGATCGGAGGCCACCCGAAGCGAAGTATAAACCATTTATCGCCGGACCTGTTGTGCTCGACCTTCGGGGTGTTGCAGCCTCGCATGTCGTTGAAGTCTGCCTTCCTGAAGATAAACAAAATACTGGCTATGCCACCCGACTGAAGGGATTTCGCTACCCAGAATGGCGAGACCTTGTCGAGTTGCTGGATGACCAAGGTTTCCGCCTTGATGAGGAAGTTATTAGGAGTCGGTTTGAAATCAGGCGGGATCCTGATGCTGTGATCAGGAATATAGCACCTATCGTAAGACGTCTCCATGAGTCTAGTGCTGTTCTGCCTCATTGCGTTCTATATCACCTGGCCCGAGGCCACGTTGTCATCATAGACATCTCCCTGCTTTCCTCTGGTACGGGGCAACAAGTTGCTGGCCTAATCCTCAAGACGGTCTTTGACCACAATGTCGAGCATTTTACTGCTGATGAACAAGATGCTGTTATCCCCGTAGTCGCCGTCATCGAAGAGGCGCAGAATGTTCTTTCAGCTGAGAAGATGAAAAGAGAAGACAGCCCATTTGTTGAGTGGGTGAAGGAGGGGCGAAAATACAATCTTGGTGCCATTATCGTAACACAGCAGCCAGGTGCCATTTCCGATCAACTTCTCAGCCAGGGAGATAACTTCTTCGCTTTACATTTGATTTCCAGCGTAGATCTAGATGCCCTAAAGCGTAACAATGCACACTTCTCAGACGATATCCTCTCATACATTTTGAATGAGCCTATTGAAGGGAATGCCTATTTCTGGTCAGCCCCAAGCCAGCCTTATGTGATTTCCAGCAAATTGCTCAGCTTTGAGGAGTACGTTGAGGAAAAGGCTAAACAAGTAGCCTCTGGCGTGCCCCAGCAGATCAGCCTTGCTGTGCAAATCTACCAGCAGCTGGCTGAGGAAATACCTCAGCTCATCACTGACATCATTGCGTCGGAGCGACGCGTGCCAGTCTATACACCTGAGCGCGATGGCATGATTCTTTCAGGTTATGGGGCTATTGGGCAAGTAAACCTGAGGCTTCAGGTGGCAGAGCGATTTTTTGAGACCCACAAAGAGCTAAAACCGTGGATGCTGCCCCAATTCTTTGAGGTTTGGGACGATGGCAAGCCTGCGCTTAAGCAGCAATGGGTGCTTCAGTTAGGTGAACCTGCCGTGGGTGTCAGGGACGGGCGCAACGGGGACTATGTCTTGATTGAGCTGAGCCAAATAAGCTTTCAGGGCAAAACCCTCGACAATAGACGCGTTACCCTTGTGCTGCAAGAGGAGTAGCCGCAGCCTACACACCGGAGCCATCAGCCAGACGAGATCAAATGGGAAAAGAATAAGCAATACAGGAGGGTGCTGCTTGAAGAAAATATTCAATCCTAAAGTTGGTCGATGGGGACAGACCGCAATGCTATCTAAGATTTCAGCCATCTTGTCAACTGCTTTCAAATGAGGAAAACGAAATGGTATCTAGACCTAATCTTAAGACTGACTTAGAGAATCTCTTCAGAGACTTCCGCTGGACAATCAGAGGATTCATTGATGATAAAGAAAAAATTCATGAGCTTCCCGACATACCCCAAGTTATAACAGGAATTTTCCAGGAGCTGGCAAAACAGCGTCTCAAGCCATTCCTAAAAGAAAACTATGACTGCCAAATAGTGCAGGGCGGCCCAAGGGAATATCCAGAAATAACAGCTTTTGGTGGGAACTTAGGCGAGGATAAAATAGCCATTGATGTAAAAACTACTCGTCGTCTTTCCCCAAACCGAGTCAGTGGCTTCAGTATCGGAAGTTATGCTGGCTATTTTCTTCATCCTGAACGGAAGTTACCGGGATGCAAATACCCGTACGCCGATTTCAAGGAACACTGGCTTGTCGGCTTTGTGTATACTTGGAATCCAAAAGCTGAATCGTTGCATATGGTTACTGACATCGAGGTAATCATAAACCAGAAATGGAGAATGGCGTCCAAATCTACCGCTACAGGGACGACTTTTGCCATCAGCTCTGTGAGGCATTTGGATGCACTCAGAAAGGGCGAGGGCGATTTCAAATCTTCCGAAGAATTTGAGAATTTCTGGCGAGCTAGAGGACTACGGCGTGAAAGCAGCAAAAGGTAGAACGGAAAATCAACTTGCCCTGATAGAGGAATGGGTAAGCGAATCCATTCCGTCGACACGTTATCAAGGAAGCAAGGCAAAGCTGGTAAATTGGATTTGGGAATGCACAAAGAACCTTGAATTTGACAACGTGCTCGATATCTTCGGGGGGACAGGGGTTGTTGGTTACATGTACAAACGGAAAGGCAAAACCGTCCTCTATAATGACTACTTAAGGTCAAATTACCTTATCGGCTTATCCCTCATTGAGAATAACACTATCCGTCTTACTAATGGTGATCTCGAACGACTTCTAAGACGCCAGCCTGAACAGAGGTACAAGGATTTCATATCCAAGACCTTTAAAGACATTTACTACACTGACGAGGAGAATCAGTGGCTGGACATGGTAGTTCAGAATATATCTCAGCTGGACGGCCCCTACAAGAGGGCTCTTGCCTTTAATGCTTTGTTCCAAGCCTGTTTAGTAAAACGTCCGTTCAATCTCTTTCATCGAAAGAACCTTTATATTAGACTGGCTGATGTTTCGCGAACTTTTGGAAACAAAGTGACCTGGGACAAACCTTTCGCTGACCACTTCTGCAACTTCGTCTATGAGGTTAACGGCTTGGTCTATGATAATGGCCGCGACAATAAGGCTCTAAACTTGGAGGGTTTTGACGTTCAAGGTGATTTTGATCTCGTTTATGTAGACCCTCCGTACACAAGCCGGACGGGGGTAACAGTTGACTACCTTCAGTTCTATCACTTCTTAGAAGGCTTGGCGCTGTATGACACATGGGATCAGTACATTGACTACAAATTCAAACACCGATGCTTTAAGCGACGGGACAATCCCTGGAATGACCCAAGGCGGATAAGACACGCTTTTAGAAGGCTTTTTGAGCGATTCCGACATAGCGCGCTCGTAGTTTCATATCGGGAAGACGGCATACCCTCAATCGTTGAGATAGTAGAGTACCTTGAAGCTCTTGGAAAGAAAGTGACCGTTGAAACTCTGAGCTACAAATATGTTTTGAGTAACAACCGAAGCACGGAAGTTCTAGTTATCGCCGTATGATGCTTTTCTACTAGTGACCTGATTATTGTTGAACAATCCTGACCTTTGTGCAATCTCGCGGGACTGCACAATCCTCGGTTTTGTTGGGTTCCTGTTAGACGACATGGTATAATTCTCCACACAAAAACTATTTAGGCATCTGGGCAATGCGGAAGGCAATGTAAATAGGTTACGGTGGGCTAAGTGGGTGAGCAGAATGTAGCTAGGGGGCATCTGAGAAAGAGCATATGAAACTTTTAGAAGAAGAACAAAAGCATATGGAAGCTAGCATTGAACAGGCAAAGCTCGACGAACGTATTTTCAGAGTTGGCGCTCGCATTGTAAAGGATGGAGAAGTGTTGGCCGAGGCACACGGGCTTGCAAAACCTGACATCCATGCAGAGTTTGCTGCAATAGAAATTTGCGAAAAACAAGGCAAAGATTTGAGAGGAGCTACCCTCTATACCACATTGGAACCATGTATCCATGTTAGGAGTCAAAGCAATACTGATTGTGCCCTAAAGATAGTCAAGAGTGGCATTGCAGAGGTTGTCATAGGCATTCTGGACCCCAATGCAACTGTCTGCTCAAGAGGTTTGAGTTATCTGGCACAGAACGGCGTTCATGTCCGGCGCTTTCCTGCACGGTTGAGAGAGAAAATTGAGGATCTGAGCATTGAGTTCATTGAAACAAAGGCAGTGGGGGTAGACGCAAGAAAAGTGCACCATAAGTTAACTTTCACCAAGACGGGAGAAGCACGGCCGATACTTAGTTTTGCTGATGACCTAGCACCGGACCTACCAGACATAAAGAGCTTAGCCCAGGTGTACCGCAAGCGACGGGTGATTATTCCGTGTATACATTGGCCGCATGCAAACGAGGCACTCTGGCGAAATGCGCTTAAGCAAAGGCAGCGGCTTCTTGAGAGCGTGAGAGTCGGCACTGTTGGAGGGCGAAGCGCTGAGCTCAGAAACAAAGATTTCGAATGGATCAACTATTTTATCCGCGATGCTTGGAAGATGCGAACCAAGGCGGCTGCCCGCATCCCTAAGATGTGGCGGGGAATGGCACCCTTCTGGGGGTGGAGTTTGGCTGATTCCTTCGAGGATGCGCTTGCGAGCTTCCTTGTTTTCTGTAATACAAATGTCTTGCTGGCTTTAGCTCGAGCGGAAAAGGAAAAAGCCCGGTCTCTTTTCTCTCCCGCACGCAGGTGGGCGAAAATAGTTAAAGCGGAGAATCTCTCACTTAGTCCCGTCTACCAAGAGGTTTTTAGTTCCCGTGCCCCTTTTTACCAAGTGGCCGTGTCCAGACTGGGCAACTGGCGTCCAGATCCAGATAAGTACATATATGTTCCAGCATCAGAAGCTATGCTTATGTTGGAAACACTTGGAGAGCACCGGATCGATTATGTCAGTTCTAGGTACACGGTCCCAGCGGTGGAATATGAACTGATTGGCGAAAGAACCATTGTTGAGTATGGGCTAGGCGAATGGCGGCGCATACTGGATGACCACGGAGAGGATGCAAGCGAATCCGACTTTTTGCCCAACTTGTCCCCGTTTGGTTCCTAAGACTGTAAGGCAAATAGCTGTCTGCTAGGCAGGGAAATTCAACAAAAACTCAGAATGTTATGTATGCTTACACTTACTTGCAACTTTTATCCATCAATATTATAATCCGACTATTCTTAGAATAAGTTTAAAGGGGTGCTAGAGACACTATACTCGAAAGATAACAGGCAGAGGGAACTCCGTGTCCCTAGGAGGAAGTAAGATGATAGTAAAAGTCGGCACTTTCAATGTCAATAATCTCTTCTCCCGCTTCAATTTTGCAGGTGCTATCGACGAGATTCGGTCAGGTGGGACCACCGGGGCTATGACTATCCGCTACGAATTTACAGATCCAGCTAGTTTTCGCATACGGACTTTTCGAGGGAAATTGGTTAAAGCCAAGAACGTAGAGGATATAGGGACAATCGCTAAACGAATTCTAACGATGAACGCTGATGTTCTCGCTGTCCAAGAAGTAGAGGACATCAATATTTTGAAAGAGTTCAACCGGCACTATCTGAGTGGACTTTATCCAAATCAAGTTCTCGTCGAGGGAAACGACCCGCGGTTCATCGATGTCGGTTTGCTTTCGAAACTCCCTGTTGGCGCGATCACGTCCTTTCAGGCAGCAGTTCACCGTCAGAAACCGAGCGAGCGAGTCTTTAGCCGTGATCTTCTCGAGGTTGAGATTCTCAATCCTACAGGATCACGGAAACTAATCACCATATACAACACTCATCTCAAGAGCCACTTCGGCGACGATGAGAATAACGGTCAAGGCAAAACTGAGAATGACACTCGCCGGCAGCGGCAAGCCGAAAAGATTGCAGAAATCGTGGGTAGTAGGATGACAACTGAGGATAAATACATAGTCGCCGGAGACATGAACGATCCACCTAACGCTGTAACACTGCAACCTATGCTCACAATCAACAGAAACCAGCTATTCAACGCTATAGCGAATCCACAAGAGACACGGCCTTCAAAGCCAGAAGCAGATGGATACGAACCGCAAAGTCCCGCATGGACGCATCGCTTCAAGAAGTCAGGACAGCCACCACAGCATGAGCTTTATGATCAGATTTGGCTTAGCCCTGCTTTGGCACCAACATTTGAAGGCTCGTTCATTGATCGCCGAACAAAGCATGGGGGCGACGGAAGTGATCACGATCCCGTATGGGTTGAATTGAATGTCTAGCCTCCCACCGGCTCCACACCCAAGGTTGCTTTATCAGTAGATTGCGCTGCTGCCTTATTGCACAATCTAGCGTTTTGTGTAGCTATAGAGCACTAATCGTATTCTATACGCGTGCGTGGCATAAGATAATTTGGTATAATTCAATTCAAAGTGCATCATTCTAGAGACCGCACATGAAATTAGCGAACTTGCGATTTCTACCCAAAGTAATGGGGCTAAGAGACCGGGTTGCTGTAATCAGCTTTATAGCAGGTATACCAGTCTGCTTGGTTCTTTATCATTTCCATCCTCTACAATCCGTCATTACGCAACAAATTGTGACACCTCTAATAGGTGGAGTCATTTCTATTGCTCTAATTCTTTCTTCAATAGTTTCGTATTCCGCCGCAGCATTGAGAGAAAAGAGATATATAATTCCATTGCTATCTCCATTGGCATTAATCATACTTGCGGTGCTACTCGCTGCAGGTACTTATTTGAGCACGCGGCTTTTCTACTTTGCTTCCTATTACTTGCTGCTGGGGATTAGTCTCTTTATAATCCAAATCCTGGTAATCATGTCGGAGGAAACAGTTGGAGCAACGCTTTGGGAGAAGGCCACTTATGAGTCGAGAGGGAGGAAGGAGCCTCACCTTGGTGATGAATCCAGCATATGTAAGGGGGTATTTGGGCGGAAAATTCATGTGTGCAAAGGCGATACAATTCTAGGCGTCTGTGATTTCATCCAGGATGGCAGAGTTCTAGGAGAAAAGATTGCGGCCGTTGCCGATTACATGGTCTACATTTCTGCCGATAGACCATATACGGTGATAGAGAAGGAATTTAAAGGATGTTGTGCAAAGCTCTATTGCATTGACTGTTTTACAAGTGTTTATGGGCTGGGCGAATTCGCACAGGCAGATAGGGGGACATGTTCTTATACACCGGATCCACCTACGATTAGAGGATTGCATCTGACTCTGAGAGAAATAAGAAGGCGTATAGTTTCGGACATACTCTTTCACAAAGATTTGGCACAGTCTCGGTTAAGCAAAATTGAGCGGGTGAGATTAGAAAAAGAATTAGTCAGCAAGAAAGCCAAAGCTGAAAGAAAGAAAAACGTATGGATAGTATACGATTCAATCTCCTCCTTGGCAGCAATCTTTGACCTGGAAGCCCTATTAGCGTTCCTAATACACGATACTAATGTTGACAAGACTATAGGACGAAACACTCTATTGCTCATGAAGAATGGTGCCATCGCCCCCGGCATAGCCAGCAGATTAGAAAGCTTTTGTGAACATATTATGGATATAAGGTTAGAAAATACAAAAATACATGTTCGTGTTAGCCAAAGCATAGATATGACCTCGTCTAAAGATTTTTACATTACTATTTGAGGTGAGAAATGAGAAAATCACCGCTTGCAAAAGGAGTTGGGGGTATTAACCGCGCAGAGACGGGGCAAGTTATTAATTGGAGTGACAGTCTTATCAACACTCCAGATGCGATAAGGGAGAAAATAGTCTACAGTAAAGGGGATACCCCACTCTATCGCATAGCTATTCTGATAGATAATGGTGCAAAAGCTGTCCTGTTGGAAAAGGGCGGAAGAAATTATCACCCACTAATTCTTCTTAGCGACGCTATAGTACCCGGTATTGCTGGTATTGGCGAAGTCAATCTCGCTGGAAAGGTGGTTACTGTGGATAGTGGGGAGGGGGTAGTCTACGAAGGGAGAGCAGAACTCAAAAAGAGAGTAGGAGTCACGGAAGAAGACAAAGAGATTAAAGTGCCAAGGATAAAATCAAAGGTTTACGTCAATGTTGGATATCCAACGGCCTTAGAGGTTGCAGCCAAAACAGGTGCAGACGGGGTAGGTTTACTAAGGACAGAGTTTACTGCTGTAAGAACCTTATCAAGACTCTTGACCAAGAAGATATTTAAAGGGATGACAGTAAAACAACTGACTGAAAAATCCAATGAAGCAGATATAATTTACGCTATGGCTAAACACAAAGACTTGAAAAAGCATATGAAATCTGACTTGGTAACTACAGTGACAGGGGCTATAAATTGGTTTGGGGAAAGAGAAGTCATAATAAGAACCTTTGATCTCGCGAGGGACGAAGATGACCCTTTAGGCAATAGGGGGATTAGAAGATGCATAGCGGAGGGAGGGCACTCATTGAGGGTGCTAGCAGAAGCCATAAAGGAATCCCTAGCAGCGGGGGAAGGTAATCATAAACTTGGGATAATACTACCTCTTGTCTCACACTATTCACAAATAGAAACAGCCTTAGAAATCATTTTGGATACTGGTTTAACGCTGGATCGGCGTGAAAACGACAGTAAAGCAAGGATTAGATTTGGGTGGGAAATAGAACAGCCTGCGGCATCACAAAATAACGAAATATGGCTGGAAGCTTTCACTAGGGAATATGGCGAGCCACCCCATTTTATCGGCATTGGTACAAATGACCTCACTCAATTCACAATTGCTTTAGGAAGAGACGTGTATTCAAGGGAGAAAGAGCCGAAAGTTAAAGAATACCTAAGGCAGCTTTACGACGAGAAGGACTTCTCAGTAATCAAGCAAATATATGAAATATCTAGACAATGTAGGGGAATCGGAACAAGACTGTTTCTCCTTGGAGAAGCAGCTGCAAATCTGGAATATGCGAAACTAATCCTATCCTTTGGTATTGTTCCTTCAGTTTCAATAGGCAGTGTTAGAAAGATTAGGCACTTGGCCTATGAATTTGAGAGGAAGCAAACACCGAAAGAGGTTATTGAAAAATATGTTGACAGCTTATGTAAGAAATATCCATCCCAAGCAAGTAATTCCCTTAGGTTACAACTCCTCAAAACCTTCGGTGTAAAACGGTGAGAAAGATGCGCTTAGCCCCGAAGAGGATGTAACTTGGGTCACTATTGCTGACATCGTTTCGGGTGCGGTAGTTTAAAGCGAGCGCATTATGTTGCCAATCGATTAGTTCACTTAACGCTAAACTTGCACTCTCTTGCCTTACTTGCTCAAGTAAGCATTGAACAAAAGGGCGAAAAGTTCAACCTTTGTCCATTATGAGTTACTAAGAAGCTTTGCTGGACAGTTCCCGAACTTTTCTTCAAGAAGAAGCAATTGATACCAGCTTTACAGTAGTTGCTTATAGGCTACCTCAGCTAACAAAGTAGCGTTCTACGCACTGCTGACTTATCATCCCTTGTTAGCTCCGGTCTTGTCAGCGAGGAACCCGTTGGTATAGAATTGACCTGTGGGAGAATTAGAATCTTGATAGAGAGCAGCTGAGACTCATCATTTACGCGTTCGGAGAGAAACTTTGGCAAAGGAAGCTAGTGAGCAAGCCTTATTAGAAGAATATCAAGCGTGCGAAGCGTACGTGGACTCGGCTGCAACCCGTGACTGGCAAGTTGCGGGGATTATTTGGGCAGCAGCCTTTGCTGGCCTATTTCTGTTAGCTATGATTGGACACACTCTGGCTGACGCTATCGTAGCTACACTTTTGTTCATTTTCGTCTATTTCTTGCTCTATTTTTTCCAGAAAATGGTAAATCGAATGGTCTATTTCCAAGAAATCTCCCTCCAGAGAATGAGGGAAATTGAGCGCAAGTTGGGCATGAAGAAAGAATTATACCGGCATATTTGTGACCAATGGGAAAGCAGGGAAGAACTGGACTCCTGGAAAGAACTATCAGAGGAAGAAAGGGCACATCTTAAATGTGATTACGTTGGTAAGTTCGATGAAGGGAAAGGCGGGCGTAGACCTCGTACACGAGAGGCTACTCTATACATAAACAAGCTAATTCAAATAGCATGGGGGATGCTCGTGCTTTGGAAATGGTTGGGCTATTCTGGATTATTGAATTAAAAGACAATTGCGTGATGCTGAAGACGAGCCAAGGCTGAATGTAATGGAAAATAATGACGACGGACTTTTCAGGTCAGTTCTTGAACAGAATTGGTTGCATCTCAGACACGTGGAAAACCAGAGAATGTGGTTTACCAATATCTATGCAATTGTTGTGGCTGGAAGCCTCTCGTTCATAGGAGCACAGGGCACCGGCTCTCTAAGACCATATTTCCATATCATTTTCTTCCTTTGGATTTTCTCCGTTCTAGGTCTGCTACAGACTTTGAAAACTAATAAGGAGATTGCGGTTCTCCTTGATGAAATTCATGCCATGTGCGCATTAAAGGGATTGAAAAAACATGTAGAGTTTTCTGCTTTAAGAAGAGGGGTTTGGAAAATCGTAAGTATTAGAATTATTTACATTGTATTCTATTCGGTACTGATGTTTTTCTTCTCTTACTTACTTTACACGATTTTCTTCCGTTGAAGTGACCAGTGGGCTTAGCACGGAAAGCGAGGCATTAAAGGCAATCGAATGGAAGAGACTATCACATCGGTGGTCAGTGAGACCAATTATAGAAATGCGTCGCTTGAAGCATACCAACGTGAAGTCCTCAGGGTATGGCCAACTAACATGGCTGAACGTCCTGCCTTGTACGTCTGGCTCCACGTTGTTCGACATGCAGCGGCTGCATGTGAGGGGGTGCGTAAATACGAGTGGAATGTCATTCTGGACGAGCTAGCGGGGTTAATCCTCTGGTGGCTTGCTTTCATTGGTAAGCTCAACGGCCTGGCAAGGTCGCGCGGGGATGACGTAATCTTTGCACTCCCATTCACAGCTTCGCAGATCGTCTGGAACAAGTATCCACGCGTCTGCCCCGTGGAATTTGGTTTATATGTGAGTAACCATAATACTGCCTCATTTGATGAAATGTGGGCAGTCACAGCAAATATAGAATGCACCTGCCTCACACGCAAAAAAGAAGTAGAACAGCGCAGTTCTGAAGAGAAGCTGTACACCCGGGAGACGCTCTACGCTTTTGCGCATAAGTTCCAAAGAAGGAAGCCCAAGGGACTAAGTGGCTTTGAGAAGATGATTACACATATCTTCTCGGGTTCGATTTATGCACTTACACCTCACGAAATCGCCTTCCATCTTATGGAGGAAGTTGGCGAGGTGTCTCGAGCTCTCGCAGACCTTGAAGTGTCCCGCGCAATTCTCAGAAAAACCAAAGCTCAGCGTAGCGCCTTTGAACAGGAACGCAGACTTAGAATTCTGGCCTTGTCTGACGAGTTAGCCGACGTATTCTCCTGGACAATTAGTCTGCTATCTAAAGTTCGCTTTCTTCTCTCATCGTTTGATGACTATTTTGAAACAGCTCCCGGCACGGAAGCAAGCACACTGGCAAACATTAGAGCATTGCTGGGTCGAGACGCAAACAAAATCAATATATGCGACGTCATTTGGCGAAAGTATGGTATTGGTGGCAGGATTAGATGTCCTGTATGTGGTGAAGGCCCCTGCATATGCTATACAGAAAACCAGCAACTACTGATAGGGGAGGCCATCAAGCCTTGGATGCGCAAGATGATTGCCATCATTAACAACAAACTAAGATAGCTCCGGTACGTTTTCTTCACGGCTGTACCGTGGTCGGTGACTCGGATGATTATCCCGCTTTGGATGCCACTTGGTTCAGCATCACTGAGTCTGTACGTAAGTGATGTCCAGGTCTGGCTGTCAAATTACAGGGTAACAAAAGTCCATTTAATATAATAAGCATAGCTTGACGTTTGATTCAGCGACAAAGAGGATTTATGCTTTTTCCGATTAATGGTATGAGATAGGTAGAACTATATGGACAAACGGCATTGACGGCCAGTTGAGTCGATGTTATGATTTGGCATGTTGGAGTGAATTAGATCAGCTCTGAGTTTATCCAAGTAGCTTTCAGCGACAATGGCAGTTTGCCGGAAGGAGTACATAGCTTGGACCCGTTAGTGATCGCAAGTGTAACGGCATCCGTAGTAAGCACAGCAGCGAAGATTCTCAGTAAGGGGGTCAGAAAACGACTTGCTCTAAAGGCACTCTCAATATCTGAGACAGAGCCAGAATCTAAAGAGCAACTTCGTTTACTCTTTGACGAGACTAAGAGACGACTTGCATGGACGTGGATGATTGGAATAGGCATGACTATCACCTTATTTGTTCTATTCATCGGGATGTTGATTACAGCAGTTGTGAGTGGTCTTGTTTTGGACAAGCCAACATGGTCAATCGTATTCGGGGGTCTAAGTGTCGGATCCTTGCTTTCAGTGGTTCTTTGGAAACCATTTGAAAAGGCTTTCCAAGCCACGGCTACTACTCAGCGACTTGAAATGATTACTGTCGGGCTTGAACAAGAATGGGCAGCTTGCTCTGCCATTCAGGATCCTGTAGCCCAAGCAAGTTGCATTCGAGATGCAAATCAAGCTGCTCTAAGGGAGATTGCAAAGCTTTCAAGTTCATAGCCTCGCCTTACTCCGGGCAGGAGCGCCGTGTGTGTAGAGAGGAGGGCACGATAGCTTACCTTGTTACCTAATTGCACTATTGCTTGTTTTGTGTAGCTACATAGTAAAAAAAGAGGGTCGAGATGGAGTCTCGACCCTCTTATATCTGGTTAACAACAAGAGCGTTTTAGATTAGCGATTGCTGTTTGCCATACTTCAAAGCCTTGCGTTCCTCATCCAGTGCCTCTTTGGGTATGAGATTGCGGATGCGCTCAACATAGCCCTTCATATAGGTGTTGAAGTTATCTACTTTGACGGTTAGGTAGGTGGTGGGCTGGTCAATATACCCTGGTAGGTTGGGTATCCGTCTCAGCTCCTGAGCCTTCTCACGAATCCGCCACAAGGTCGGTCTGATGGAGTTCATAAGCTCCTCAATCTCGTTCACCCCCTCGCTAACCTTGACCGTGCTCCACTTGATAGGCATTGTCTCCCTCCCTTTTTATTCTTTCGGCTCTGGCTACGGACAGGTAATCGGCGCACTTTGGAGAGCACCGGCGGCTATGTCCCTTGAGGCACTCTCCGCAAAGCCAGTAGCACTTCCTTGTATTTTTACAGGGATAAACTATGTCCATATCACTCCCTTCCTAGCCCGAATTGGCTGGAAAAAACAAAAAACGGGGGTTCACTTAAGAACTCCCGTTCTTTGCTTTGGGTTGGGCTATATAGCGTTCTATCAGGCGGTAACTGGCTCTTTAGCTCGGCGTTTGCCTTTGGGCTTGTCCTCGGCTACTGGCTCGGTAGGTTGCTCGGCTTTAGCCTGTCTATCGGCTTTGGCTTGCTCATTAGCCTTGTCGGTTAGCATTGGCATTACTATCAGTTGATAACCGTCAGCACTAAAAAGCATTGGGCTGTAGGCATTGGTGAGCTTAAAATCCACCATACCCCCGCAAGCCTTAAGAGCTTGAGCTAGGTATTTGCCGTCTACCCTAACAAAGCCTTGTCCATCGGTGTCGGCTGATAATTCGGCTTGCCCCTTATCATCGGGGTTAGCCATAACGAGCTTGCCATCACCAACGGTTAAGTCTATCGGGTAATTTTTAGGATTGTCCGATAGCGCCTTGAGGGAATTGACGGCTTTGATTGCCTCTACCGTGTCAAAGTGGGCAAAGGTGTTAAACTCGGTAGGGACTAGCTTCTGCCATTCGGGAAAGTTACCACCATAGCTAGTCCACTTATAGCGGATTAGCTCGGTATCAAGTATCAGGCTTGACGGTTTGGTAACATCCTCACCCTCAAAGCTAACCCTTGTCCGCTTGGCACGCCTTAAGGCATTGGCTATCCCCCGCAAGTCCTCACGGTTTATTAGGGCTTGTCCTTCACCATCATAGTCAAGGCTAACTACCGCCAGCCTAAAACCATCGGCGCTAACCAGAGTTAGCTTGCCGTCTTTAGCCGTAAAGAGGACACAGGTTAAAACAGGACGGTCATCGCCAAAAGCGGTAAAGGGTAGCACTCTATTGAGTGCCTCGGCTAGCTCGTTAGCTCCGACATTTGGCTTGACGGTGTTAGACGGGCTAACCCTAACCTCACAGAGGGTAAGAGGCGTTATCCGCTTGCCTTCCGTTTTAATCCAAGCCAAGTCCTCAAGGTAGCTGGTATTAGCTCCACAGGTTACCTTAAGCCTCTTGTGTCCGTTAGCCTGCGACCCGCTAGCACTACCGTTAGACGGTATCACCTTGACGACATTACTACCGCCCAAAGCCTTAAGGTATCCGAGAAAGCCTTTACGCCCAAGAGTCAAGTCCATAAGCATTACCCTTTCGGCTAATGCTCTGGACAAGGCGTTTACCAGCATAGCCTTGTGAGCGACAAAGCCATCGCCTGAACGCTTGCCCACGATATTCAGTTGTTCTATTTGAACACCCCCCTTTAGCATCGGTTAGAGTGGGCAAGGCTCTAACCTAGCCTAGTAGTCAACTACCGATTACCCGCAACCCGCTGGCATAATCGGCGTTGCCACTACCATCACCCCCTAAACGCCTTAAAAACACACGGTCAAAACAAGGTTTTTTGATACTTTTTTAGCTCTGTTTGCCTATATCTGCGTAGGCACTCTTGTTCTTTTGCGTCTAGCGGTATCCCCGCATACCTCTTATAAGCAATCTGGACTAACCGTTTTGGCAAGTCTTGGAGAAAACGCCTAGCGTCTAGCCAAGCGTCAAGGTCAACCGCCCTATCATCGGCAATAAACTCCATCAGCTCGGCTTTGTGCCCGTCTCCGTCTATCACTGTATTGAGGCTAACTAGCTGATGATACTTTGGGCACTCCGAGTATAGGTCTTGGTCTCGGCACTTGCGTCTTTGCTCCTTGCTACAGTTACCACAGTCCAGCCAAGTGGTAAGTCGGCGTAGGCGTTCCCAGTATTCGGTAACCTGATAACTTGCTACCCGCATAAGTCCCGCTTCGGTTAAGGGCTTTCCTGTTAGCTCATACTTTGCCTTAACCTTTGCCATCTCCAGCATTGTATCGTGTAGCCAATCATCTCTATCGTCAAAGCGGATATGGCGCACAAAGTAGCTGGTTACCTTATAATATAGTAGCCATTCGCCATCTAGTTGGTCATAGCCGTTATCGTGAGTTTGGGCTTGCCTTTTTCTACCGTTTGACCTAGACTTGATTTGGCGAGGCTTTGCCGTGGAGCTTTGGCAAACTGCCAAATTCCCGCACCACTGGCACAAGCCTTGCCTCGTTTCTAGCGTCCAGATTTTATGGCAATGACTACAATGTCCTGTTAGCACGCTTCCCCCTTTCCTTTTTGATTAGGGTAAGCGTTCGGCTTGGCTTTTTGGCTGTATTCAATTGTTAAGGTGCTTCTAAATTTACAGCTTCAATATTGCACAATTGGAACTATTGTTGGATGAATTAAATATGAATTAGCTTTGTCTGATACAAGTATGCTTTACAAAAGAGCCTTTAGAAAAGAAAAAGAAGTAACTACTTTTTTGATAAAAGCGTCAGAGGGGATTTCGGCTAGAAATGGAGAAACTCCAAGCCTGATGAGAAGGACTTAACGCCCATCGTAGCGTGGCACAATAGGGCACGCACCTCTCTCCCCTTCCCCTAGAGTACAGAAACTACATATACCCAGTTAAGGCAGGGGGGGCCGCACATCGAGGCATTTGCCCGTCTAGATTTTGACTACAGGGCGTCTCTGGCTTCCTCGGAAACATAAGAGAATGTCCTGATGCGACAGAGCGGACACCAGGTAGTATATCCACCTTTACATGGCTTCCTTGGGGGATTATGAAGGCAAACGGTCTCAGCATACTTTAGCCTCTCTAAAAGGTCAGGGTTCGAGCCAAACCACATCTTCCCGCAGCCCGGGCAATGGCTAAACCAACGGCTGCTCCCTGAGGTAAAGACAGGAGCCAGGGCGCCACACTCGTTGCATCGAAGATTATATCCAGTTCTCTTTTTTATCTTTTTGGTAGCCATATCAAACTATAAATAAATCTATCTATGAAGCTAATCACATATCATAACATACGTAATCTAATAACATATTTTGGGATTATCCTCTTTGAGTAATCGATAAAGGCTGGGTGAGCTAAGGCCCTTAGATATTGGCTCTATTGGCTTCCCGTGAAATATTGTAGGCAACGCTTAACATTTTCTTCGAGGCTTAAAGAGGGATTAAAGACAGCATCTAAAGCCTTCTTTGCGTCTCTCACCTTTATTCCCAGCGTTCCCCCAGTTAGGGCTTCCTCAACTTCTTCCCGCTTACAAATTGGTGCCTCCTTGCTCACCAAAGCGCTTGTGGTGGAGGGTAACATTAGTAGGCTCTGCTCAGCCAGTTTTCCCTCTCCCCAGTTTGCAAATCCGTAGTAAACCAGGGCAGGGCCAAGCGGTTTCTCCTGGAAAGCATCTCCCAAAGACCTAAGCAGAACGCCGTGTAGCTTAACATCCTGCCCGAGAGAGGGGAGATGCCAGGTGTAATACCCCCGGTTGTCTCTTCCTCTTTGCTGGAATCGGCTCAAATCCCCTTCACTAATTGCTTCCAAGAAATCCAGCGGTAGCTTGAATTTCTCTATGTCTTTTTTGATTAGCTCAATAACAACGCAATTCTCGTAATACTTCTGATAACCCCTGGTCCAAGCTACTTCTATTGAAGCAACAAGGTGTAAATCGAGGCTGAAATCGTAGTAATAGGGATAGCTTGGGGTAACAAATTTGTAGTAGGGGGCGACAATGTATTCTGTCTCTTTAAGCCACTCGGCATTGCGGGCGAAGCTTTTCCTCACCTGCTTACCAACAAGCTCCTCGCTCTTCTCTTCAAGCTCGCTTTCTGAGAAATAAATTCGGGCATAACTGAACCACTCAACCACTTCTGGCTTTATTAACAAGTGTCGGTCTCTTAGGAGGAACTCTACCGCTTGCCTTCTGGTGCTAAAGGCCTTTCCTCTAATTAGTGCCATCCAATATCTTCACCTCAATCCTGCGCCCCTCCGACAGGGCCTTGTAAACTTCATTGGGTAGCGAATTCAAAAGTTTTAGCTTCTGTCCGACAGCTTCTAAGTTCGTTTTTCCCATTATGCCCAGAAGGTTCCTCATGTCTTGAAACTTCTTTGTTAGCTCCGGGGATACCATAAGGTCAAAAAAGGTATCGTCGGGTCTGGTATAACTCTGAAAGTTGCATACTGGGCAATAATAAGAACTTCTCCACTGATTATAAGCATTATGCGCTTTATTCACGATAAAGCTCGCTCCGCAGTTCCCGCAGTGGATTGAATGGAGGTACGCACCCATGACTATCATAATGAAGGCAGCTCGACATTGTGCCGATGTTAGTTCCGTTGAGTGCGTCCACCCCTTTTCATTCAATTCTTGAAGCTTTAGTCCGATTGCTGCCAGAGTCTCGGAGGCTGAGGGGGAGGTGAGCAGCATGCTGACGAAGAGCTCAAAGAACTCCCACTGCCATTTCCTTTCCTCTATCCTCTCATCCCAGTCTAAGAGTAGCTCTCCCTTCGTTTCGATTTGCCTATCTTGTTCCGTGATTGTTCGGCGCATTATGGCGATTTGGTTGTTCAACCCCTGCAAGATTCCCCTTTTCCTAGTCTCCTCTGCGGAAAGATCGAGGATAGTCTGCTTCTTTGCCTTCTCTTCCTTTTGCCTGTTTGCTATAGCCTTGTCCAGAGAGCCCAGATTCTTAATAGCCTCCCTGATGCTTTTTGCAATATGCGGACTAATCCCTGCTTTTAAAACTGTCTCTTTAACTATAGATTTGAACGTTGGTAAATCCAGGCCTATTTTCTTTAGCTCGGCTTTAAGACTTATTGTCTCTTCTACGTTCTCCCTCACCTCATTATTTATGCTTAATTCCTGATTGAGCTTTTCTCCATCTTCCTTCAGAATGCGCTTATTTCGAGCTTGCTCGCTCTCAAATTTAGCCCTCTCACCGTTACGCTTCTGTTCCCAGTCCCTGAATTCACCCTTTGCTTCCTCTATCTTTGCAGTCCAGTCTGAACTTTGCTTCTCTTTGGACGCTATTTGAGACTCGAGTCCTTTGATATAAGCCTCAGCCTCTTTTGAGCTTTTTCCCGTTCTCTTCCTCAACTCCAGTAAGTCGAAAGCTGCCGCTCTAAAATCGACATCTTTTAGCTCATTACTGGCTTCGATAAGTTGTAAAACCTGATCTGGGGAGATTCCCAGCTCCTTCAACCCCGCGTCTATCCTGTCCAATCCCTCGAAATAGGTGAATGACCAGTTTCTGACGATTAGTTCTTTGCTCGCTTGTTGCTCTGACACCATTTCATCCCTCCAGCGATAAGCTCGATATACCGTTCATAGACTTTGTTTAGCGAAGCTCTGGATGGGTTGCTCTGACCGGGTCTTGCCACGCCTCCTCCTCAACTTTGCCCCTATCGCTTAGCCTGTAAAATACACGCTCTTCCAAAAAGCCGTAAATGGACGGCTCTGTCCTGTCCACAGGTTCAATTAGCCCAAGGAGCTTGAACCAGTGCCAGTATTTGGCAAAGGAGTTATAGGTACAGCCCCTAATTGGTTTCTCCTTAAGTTCGATGCGCTCGCTGTTTATCCGCTCAAGGTTTTCTCGCAGTGCATAAAAGATATCAGCTGCGCACGCCTCGCCGTGTTCCATAAGATACTGCTTGGTAAAAAGGCCGGGTCTGTGTTCTGATGCAGCCCGTCCCCAGGGAATGGTCATGCGGTTGGGGTCAGGACCCTTTCCTTCCCGAGTTGGCTCCTTTTGTGCCCTCTTAATCCTTGGTTTTCTCTTCTCCATCTTCCCATACCTTGTCGTAGTCCTCGTGCAAATCAGCCACCGAGTACTGGAGATAGACTGAAGTCGTAGTCGGAGACTGGTGCCCGAGGATTTTCTGTAACCGCTCTATACTCATGCCTCTCTTTATGCAGTGGATGGAGAAGCTATGTCGAAGTATATGCGGATGGAGTTTCCTATGCTGCGATACGGCGGGATCGCCTATTTCCTTTATACCCGCTTTCCTTCCCAGCTTCCAATAAATCTGGTTAACCCTCTGCCTGGTGATGGGAAAAAGAAGATCGCCCTTATAGGGGAACTGCTTTCGCCACTCCAAATACTCCTTGATCATGTCTAGGGTGCCCTGGTCGATAGGTACCACCCGTCTCCTTTCCATCATCTTGCCATCCTTCCTACGCATCTTCTGCACCTTGATAACAATGGCTCGGTTGCCAAAGTCGATATCGCCAGTCCGTATCCCGATTAATTCACCAACTCTGATGCCGGTTCGCCACGGAATTCGGACAAGGAGCGCGTCTCTAAGGTTGGTGGCAGCAGCGATAAGCTTCTCCACCTGCTCCGGTTCAAGATAGCCTTTTAAGTCACGAATTGGAGTAACTTGTGTCATTTTGGGTTGTCTTCCTTTTGACGCTTCTTTTTTAGCTCATAACAGTGGTGCCCCCGATTCAGGCATACTGCTCCACCCGCTTCCCCTTGAGGGCCCGGGCTATAGCTAGCGAGCGCTCACCCACATTATGTCCAAGTCAAACTCAGCTTGGTGATGAGAATAGGACGTTGATTGGCTTGCCCTGCTTCTGAAAATACAGGAGGCGGGCTATCTGGGATGAGCTAACCTCTACTTCAAACGATATCTTGCTGACATGCCTGATACCTGATTGAGTTACCTCTTTCTTTGACGATATGTCTAGTTTCTCGATCCCCTGAATAGTTATCTGCGGTACTTTGCCTTCCATTTTGACCTCCTTTAATTTAATTTCCTCCGCGTGTAGCGGTTATACGTCTTGACGCTTTTCTCCCCTTAAACGAAGTAAGCCAGCTATAGACGAACTGAACTACTAGGGTGCTGGCCTACTTGTTTCCACTCTAAGGCTAAACGGCAATAATGGTGTATTGTGACTATGCAACCAAGAGGGGGGCGAAGCCCCCCTCTTTTTTAATCTCCCTTTGATAATGAGCTTAACTTAGCGGGGTGTTTAAGAGGGGCGTCAGCCCCTCTTCTATAAAATACTTTCCCCCTCTCCTTAAAAAGGAGAGGGGTCAGGGGGTGAGGTTACCATACAAAATTCGGGTTCCCTGAAAAATCACAGATTTTTTAGGGTGAAAAGCGGGTGAGGTTACCATACAAAATTCGGGTTCCCTGAAAAATCACAGATTTTTTAGGGTGAAAAGCGGGTGAGGTTACCATACAAAATTCGGGTTCCCTGAAAAATCACAGATTTTTTAGGGTGAAAAGCGGGTGAGGTTAAAAAATCTCTAAGTATGCTTCAGTGGGATTGATAGGAGGCATTATTAATGTTAATATTCTGGTGCTAGCAAAAGGAGGGATGATGAAGAAAAGGGTAATAAGGGATGTTGACGTTAAGGGCAAGCGGGTATTGGTTAGGGTTGATTTCAGCGTCCCCTTAGACCCGCAGACCTTAGCCATTACTGATGATACTCGCCTTCGGGCGGCTTTACCCACGATAAAATACCTCATTCAAGAAGGGGCGAAGATCATACTTTGCTCACACCTGGGTCGTCCTGAAGGCAAAATAGTGGAAAGGCTAAGAATGGCGCCAGTAGCCAATCGCCTATCACAAATCCTAGGGACTCCAGTCAGAACCACTAAAGACTGCGTCGGGGCGGGGGTTGAGGCAGCTACTAAAGAACTGAATAGTGGAGAGGTGCTCATCCTGGAGAACCTTAGCTTTCACCCAGAGGAACAAAAAAATGCCCCTGAGTATGCCCAAGCCCTTGCCCGCTTAGCTGATGTATATGTCAACGATGCCTTTGGTGTTGCTCACCGTACTTACGCATCTACGGTTGGTATTACCAAATATCTTCCCTCGGTGGCTGGCTTCTTGCTAGAGAAGGAGGTTGATACCCTGACCGGCGTCCTGGATTCACCCACCCCTCCGTGTGCGGCAATAGTCGGAGGGACTAAGGTCAGGGATAAGATTAATCTTCTGGAAAATATGATGCGAAAGGTAGATTCCCTACTTGTCGGTGGGGGCATGGGTTTTGCCTTCTTAAAAGCGTCAGAACATAACCTGGGCAGCTCTCCGGTTCCTGAGGGTGAAAATGAGGTTGCCCAGCGACTGATAGAGAGAAGTGCCGAGACGGGTGTTCACCTTCTGCTTCCTGTTGATGTGGTGGTAGCTAAAGATTATGCTCCGGAAGCCAAATCAAGGGTGGTAACTGTTAGCGAGGTTCCTCCGAGCTGGCAGATTATGGATATAGGTCCTAAAACAACTACTATTTTTGCCGCCAAGCTCAGGAGAGCCAAAACGATTATCTGGAATGGTTCATTGGGAGTTTTTGAATTCCCCAGATTTCGCAGTGGAACTACGGCTATCGTGGAACTATTAGCTAAACTAGATGCAACTACAGTTATCGTCGGTGGTTCTATCGCTGAGGCTATAGAGGAATTGGGCTTGACCAATAAAATGACCCATGTCTCAACCGGCGGGGGGGCTGCCCTTAGGCTATTTGAAGGTGCTCCTTTGCCTGCGGTGGAAGCCCTGCCTAACAAGTAAGGTTAAAGAATTCGTAATGACTGAGGAACAGGCTAAGCTCAGAAAACAAGCAAGGCGAGTCCTGCACAGGTTTGGTAAAAAAAGAGGGAATCTTATCCCCATCCTGCAACAGGTTCAAGGCAAGCTCGGTTACCTTCCCCGGGAGGCTATGCTTGAGGTTGCCCGATTTCTTGATATCCCGGAGGTAGATGTTTATAGCGTGGTCACCTTTTATAATCAATTCCGTCTCCAGCCTCCGGGAAGACACTCAATAAGGGTGTGTTTAGGTACCGCCTGCCATATGAAGGGTGGTTACATCACACTGGATGCGTGGAAGAGGAGGCTGAGTATTGACCGAGGGCAAACCACCGCAGACCGGGAGTTCGATTTGGATACCGTCGCCTGCGTCGGCTGCTGTGTTATGGCACCGGTAACCGTGGTTGATAATAAGCCACAGGGCAAGGTTGAACCAACCAAGGTGGATGGAATCCTGCTCTCCTTTAAGTTGGAAAAGAAAAAACAGTGAAAGTAATCAGGCGTCAGAGTACAGTCTCAGCCTTCCAGGAGATAAAGAAACGAGCCGAGTCCCAATGGCAGAAACTCCACGGTGATAAAGCGGTAATCATGGTGGGCACCGCCACCTGCGGTCGTGCCGCCGGGGCTCTGGAGGTGCTGCGGGCAATAAAGGGCGAGCTTAAAAAGTACCAGCTTGGCTACTCTGTAGTTGAGGTCGGCTGCATCGGGCATTGCTACGCTGAGCCAATCGTTACCATAATTAAACCCGGTTTCCCTCCTATCTGCTACGGGCAGGTCAATCCGGTGATAGCCCAGAGGCTAATCAGGGAATTTATCCTCGGCGATAACCCTTGTCTTGAATTTGTCCTTGGTGCTGAGGAGAAAAACGACCTTGTTCCTAGCTTTGCTGATTTCCCTCGAGCCAACTTTGAGAAAAAGGTTATCCTGAAAAACTGCGGGCATATTGACCCGGAACATATAGAGCACTACATTGCTAACGGCGGCTACTTAGCTCTGGCAAAGGCGCTCCAGATGCGACCAGAGGAGATTATAGCCCGGGTCAAAAGGTCGGGGCTGAGGGGTAGGGGTGGTGCTGGCTTTCCCACCGGAGGGAAGTGGGAAATCTGCCGTAATGCCAAAGGTAAGCCCAAATATCTAATCTGTAACGGTGATGAGGGAGACCCCGGTGCCTTTATGGACCGTGCCATTCTGGAGAGTGACCCCCACTCAGTAGTAGAGGGCATGCTCATTGCCGGCTATGCTATTGGGGCAAGCTCCGGCTATATCTATGTTCGGGCTGAGTATCCCCTAGCCGTGCGTCAAACCCGACTGGCTCTTCGCCAGGCAAGAAAACTAAGGTTGCTGGGTAGAAATATCCTCGGCAGCGATTTCAGCTTTAATATAAAACTGTTTCAGGGCTCGGGGGCCTTTGTCTGTGGTGAGGAGACAGCGTTAATCGCCTCACTGGAGGGGAAGGCGGGCACCCCATATTACCGCCCCCCTTACCCAGCAATCAGTGGTCTTTATGGCAAACCCACGCTCATCAATAATGTGAAGACCCTGGCCTTCATCCGTCACATAATTGGGAACGGCGGTGAAAGTTTTGCCAGCATTGGCACTAAGGGAAGCAAGGGCACTGCCGTTTTTGCCCTTGCCGGTAAGGTAGTTAACACCGGCTTAGCTGAGGTGCCCATGGGCACCACCCTGCGCCAGGTCATCTTTGATGTTGGCAGCGGTATTAAGGAAGGCAAGCGTTTCAAGGCGGTGCAGATAGGGGGCCCCTCCGGCGGTTGCCTGCCGGAGTCTGCACTTGATTTGCCTATTGACTTTGACTCCCTTACCGATGCCGGGGCGATGATGGGCTCGGGGGGAATGATTGTGCTTGATGAGGACGACTGCATGGTGGAGATAGCCCGCTATTTTCTTGAGTTCACCCAAAGGGAGTCCTGTGGCAAGTGCACCTTCTGCCGCCTTGGGACAAAACAGATGCTGCAAGTCCTTGATGAATTTACCAAGGGCAAGGGGAGGATTGAAGACCTGGATATGCTCCACCAGCTGGCGGAGGATATAAAGGCTGGTTCTCTCTGCGGACTGGGGAAGACGGCACCCAATCCGGTATTGAGCACCCTGCGCTTTTTCCACGACGAATATGAGGCACACATCAAGGAGGGGCGGTGCCCGGCGCTGATGTGCCGCGACCTCATCGCCTATTACATTATCCCCGAAAAATGCGAACGCACCTGTGACGCCTGCGTTGGCACCTGCACCGTGGAAGCAATATCCAGCCACCCCACCAAGCGGTATAAGATTATTGACCAGACAAAGTGTGTCAAGTGCGGCACCTGCCTTACCTCCTGCCCTCCCCAATATAGCGCTGTGGTCAAGCTGTCGCCGCCGAGCCTGGTGCCAAAGAAGTAGTGATGAAGACAGTATCTTTAATTATTAATGGCAAAGAGGTAAAAGCCAGCAAGGGGGAAAAGGTCCTGTGGGCGGCGTTGGACAATGGCATTTATATACCTAATCTGTGTGCCCTGCGTGATGCTTTGTCCCCGGCTGCCTCCTGCCGGCTGTGCTGGGTGGAGGTGGAGGGCAAAAGTCAGCCGGTTACTGCCTGTACCCAGATAGTGGAACCGGGCATGGTGGTGAACACCAGGGGTCCTCGGGCGTTAAGGCTAGCGCGCACTGCCCTTGAGCTGCTTCTCGCCAGCAATGAGGTTGACTGCGCCCACTGCCTGGCTAGTAGCTCCTGTGAGCTTCAGAAGATAGCGGCTCACCTCGGCGTTAAGCTCAAGACGAAGCATTTTCGGAAAATCTTACGCAACCTACCGCTGGATTCCAGTAGCCCGGTGTTTGTCTATGACCCGAACAAGTGTGTGCTCTGTGGGCGGTGTATCTGGGTATGTCAGCAGCGGCTGGGTATAGGAGTTCTTGGTTTTGCCCACCGCGGCTTTAATCGGAGGGTCACCACCTTTGGTGATGAGCCCATCGGCAGCTCCGGATGCGAGGGGTGTGGTGATTGTGTAACTATCTGCCCTACCGGGGCGCTGTGTTTTAAGTAGGCTTAAATCTCAGACCCCAGCCAGTTCCCTGCCCAGCTCAAGTAGTCTTTCTACCCGGCTTGGGCTATCACTCTCAGCATAGATGCGGAGCAGGGGTTCAGTCCCGGAAAACCTGATGAGCAGCCAGCTATTATCAGCCAGTATAAAGCGGAAGCCATCGGTTGTGTCTCTCTTTGCCACCTTAACCCCATCAATGGACTGGGGTAGATTAGCGCTTATGCGCTTGGCTATCGCCTCCCGCTCGCCTTTGGAGAATTTGATGTCTTTACGCTGATAGTGATGGGGACCGACTTTTTTGTATAGGTAGTCCAAAAGTTGTGACGGGGTCTTGCCTGTCTTGAGCATCAGGTCAAGGAAGTAGAGACCAGCCAGAATGCCGTCTCGCTCCGGTACATGACCGCGGAAGCCATAGCCACCACTCTCCTCCCCGCCGATGAGGGCATTCTCCTTCAGCATTATCGGGGCAATATATTTGAAGCCCACCGGCGTCTCATAGACGGGGACGTTATATATTTCGCCCAGGCGGTCAATCATACTACTGTCAGTTACTGTCTTGACGATAGCGCCCCTCTCCCCGCGCACCTCCAGCAGGTAAAGGCAGAGCAGGGCAAAGACCTGGAGTTGGGTCAGGAACACCCCATTCTCATCAATGATGCCAATGCGGTCGGCATCCCCATCAGTAGCGAAGCCAACGTCTGCCTTCTGCTGTTTGACTGTAGCCGATAGCTTGGCAAGATTAGCCGCAATTGGCTCTGGTCTTATCCCAGGGAAGAGGGGATTGCGCTCGCTATTTATTTCTATTAGCTGGATGGCTCCTCCACCCAAAAGCATCTTAAAATAGCCGATGCCAGCCCCATACATAGGGTCAATCGCTACCTTTAGCCGGACTTGGCGTAGCTGGTTCAGGTCAATGAGCCTGGCGAGCTGTCTAACATAAATGGGGGCAAGGTCAAGGTATTGCACTATCCCTTGGTCTAAGGCTTTGTCTAGGGGCGTCTGGTTTATTTCCCCCGTGGTTAGAACAAGAGAGAGGTGTTTTTCTATCTCAGCGGTGACCTCGGTTGAAGCACTGGCACCGTCTTGAGTCTTATACTTAAAGCCATTCCAGTTAGCCGGGTTGTGGCTGGCGGTGATGATAATAGCCCCACCCGTCTTTTTGGCTAGGATACCAAAGCTTACTGTCGGCGTTGGGGTCGCCCTCGGGCAGAGGTAGACCTTTATGCCGTTGCCGGCAATAACCTCGGCGGCGGCTTGAGCAAAATCCTCGGAGGCAAAGCGGGTGTCATAGCCGATAATTAGCCCCCACCCCGCCTGCCCTGCCTGTTTTAGGTGGTCAGCTACGGCCTGGGCGCAAGCCCGCACGTTATCAAAGGTAAAGTCCTGGGCGATAATTCCCCGCCAGCCGTCGGTGCCAAACTTTATAGTATTTTTTGTCAACCCCGCTCCCCTTTTTAACGGTTCTCTTTCTTCCCATACCCACCCACCCAAAAGGGTTATACCCTCTTCACTCTCCTTCCCCCACCCCACGGGGCTTCGCCCCTCTTAAACTCCCCTTTTACTACTTCCCCAGCGCCTCTTTTCTTAAAATCTTGGCTTTGTCCGTCTTTTCCCAGGGGAGGTCTAAATCGTCTCTGCCAAAGTGACCGTAGCAGGCGGTCTGCCTATATATCGGGCGGCGGAGATTGAAAGTGCGGATAATGGCTTCAGGTCTGAGGTCAAAGTGCTTGTTAATTAAATCAATGAGAACCTTGTAGTCAACCTTGCCCGTGCCGAAGGTCTCAATGGAAACAGACAGGGGATGAGCAACACCGATAGAGTATGAAACCTGGATTTCTATTCGTTCCGCCAGTCCGGCAGCGATAATATTCTTGGCGATATAGCGAGCCATATACGCTGCCGAGCGGTCGACCTTGGTTGGGTCTTTGCCGGAGAAGGCACCGCCGCCGTGCCGGGCAACACCACCGTAGGTATCAACCAGAATCTTGCGTCCGGTGCAGCCGGTATCGGATACCGGTCCGCCGATAACAAACCGCCCGGTAGCATTGACGTAATATTTAGTCTTATTGTCCAGTAGCGTCGCCGGGACTATCCTCTTGATAACATGTTCGATGATGTCTTTCTCAATCTGGTCATGGGTGACATCAGGGTTGTGCTGGGCTCCCACTACCACGCTATCCACCCGCCGCGGAGTGCCGTTATGGTATTCTACGGTTACCTGTGATTTTCCATCGGGGCGGAGGTAGGGAAGAGTACCTTCTTTCCGAACCCGAGCCATTCGCCGGCAGAGCTTATGGGCGAGGGAGATGGGGAGGGGCATAAGTTCAGGCGTCTCATTACAGGCAAAGCCGACCATCATCCCTTGGTCACCGGCGCCAATCTTGTCTAGGTCATCGGCTGAAGCTGTTTTGGCTTCCAGCGATTTGTCTACTCCCATAGCAATGTCCGAGGATTGCTCCTTAATTGAGACCATCACCCCGCAGGACTGATAATCAAAGCCATACTCAGGATGGATATAGCCAACATCACGGACTACCTCCCGTACTATCTGGGAAATCTCAACATAGCAACTGGTGGTAATCTCGCCAAGAACAATTACTAAGCCATTGGTTACCGCGGTCTCGCAGGCTACCCGGCCATAGGGGTCTTCTTTCAGAATGGCGTCAAGGATGGCGTCTGATATCTGGTCGCATAGCTTATCGGGGTGCCCTTCACAAACCGACTCTGAGGTAAGCATATAGCTTGGCGAGCTTCTAAAACTACTGGTCATTTCACTCCTTTTCTATGTCCCCTCCTCCCAGCCAGTGAGGTATTCCTCTTGCTGGGGGGTCAGAGTATCAATATTAATCCCCATGGAGTTTAGTTTCAACCGAGCCACTTGTTTATCTATTTCTTCAGGCACAGGGTGAACCTTAATCTCAAGGCTTCCCTTGTTCTTTACCATATACTCAAGGCACAGGGCTTGGTTGGCAAAGCTCATATCCATAACGCTGGCGGGGTGTCCTTCAGCTGCCGCCAGGTTAACCAGCCTCCCCTCCCCCAGCAGATAAAGACGGCGACCGTCTTTTAGGGTGTACTCATCAACAAAGGGTCTGATGCGGCGCTGGCTACGGGCTAGGCTTTCCAGAGCCGGGATATTTATCTCGACATTAAAATGCCCGCTATTGGCTAAGATTGCGCCATCTTTCATTACCTGAAGGTGGGCTTTATCAATGACATTCTTATCCCCGGTGGTGGTAATAAAGATATCACCGACCTTAGCTGCCTCTATCATTGGCATAACCTGATAACCGTCCATAACTGCTTCCAGGGCTCGGACTGGCTCGACCTCGGTGACAATCACCTGAGAGCCAAGCCCTTTGGCTCTAAGGGCAATGCCATGCCCGCACCAGCCGTAGCCACAGACCACCACCTTCTTCCCCGCCCACAGAATATTGGTTGCCCGGGTGATGCCATCAATGGTGCTCTGCCCGGTGCCATAGCGATTATCAAAGAGGTACTTGGTCTGGGCATCATTTACGGCAATTATGGGATATTTCAGCTTACCTGCCCTCTCCAGGCTGCGGAGGCGGATAACGCCGGTGGTGGTCTCCTCAGTGCCACCGATAACATTACTGATTAGCTCAGCTCGCTTGGTATGCAAAGTAGTAACCAAGTCCGCCCCGTCGTCAACTGTAAGGTGAGGCTTGGTATCTAGCACAGTATTGATGTGACTGTAGTATGTTTTCTCGTCCTCCCCTTTGATAGCATTAACTGGGATGCCATATTCCACTAAGGCAGCGGCGACATCATCCTGGGTGCTTAGAGGGTTAGACGCACACAAGACAAGGTTGGCTCCTCCATCCCTCAAGGTCAGCGCCAGGTTTGCCGTCTCCGTGGTGATATGGAGACAGGCTGAAATCCGAATGCCCTTTAGTGGTTTCTCCTTAATAAATCTATCCTTGATTAGCCCGATTACTGGCATCTCCCGGGAAGCCCACTCGATTCGCTTTTTGCCCTCCGAAGCTAGGGAGGGGTCTTTTATATCATATTGACTTTTTATCTACCTCACCCCCTTAGATTTTCATTAAGTAACCCTATCCCCTTTATCCCCTTCCCCTTCGATAAGGGGAAGGGGAGATTTATATTATAAGAGGGGCTAACACCCCTCTTCAACACCCCGTTAATTTAACCTCTTTGTCAAGAAGAGGGGGTAGATTTTGTTAGAGGGACTTCGTCCCTCTGTTACTCCCTTTCCTCCGTTCTTTAATGGAAAAGATTTTAGAGAGGGGGCTTCGCCCCCTCTCTTATCTCTCACTCCCCCTTCCCTTGCTAAGGGAAGGGGGTCAGGGGGATGGGTTACCATATTTTAATCGGGTTCCCTGAAAAATCATAGATTTTTTAGGGTGAAAAGAGGGATGGGTTATATAAAAGGTCTAAAATCTGCCTTATATTTTCCTCCACCGGCTTTGAGGTATCAATTATAACATGTTTTTGGGGCAAAACCTCTGCTACCGGCTCAAAGGTTTTTTTCTGGGGTTGGTAAATCTCCCAGCGCCCGTCTGAGGTTGAAACTTCCTCTAGCCTCTGAGTCAAGCGCTTTTTGATGCTTGCCTCATCTAGAGTGCACTCTATAATGAGAAAATCAGCCCCCATCTTTTCAGCCAGCTCCTTTGCCTTGAGCCGCTCCTTGGCTTTGATAAATGAGGCGTCCAAGATTACCAAGCCTCCATCGCTTAGGATGTGCTTCGCCTCAGTGAACATCTTATCATAAGTCTTTCGAGAAAACTCAGCTGAATAGATTCCAGTGTCAAATTCGTCAAAGTGGTGCTCGGTTATGGGGATACCAGCCAGCTTTTTTCTGGTGACATCCGAGGAGATAACTACCAGCCCCAGTCTCTTGGCTAGGGCTTGGGATAAAACGGTCTTGCCCGTGCCTACCAGCCCGGTGGTAATGAGTAGCATTGGTCTTCGTCTGGTGTAGGCGTGGGCTAAATCAAAGTAGCTACTGGCTATGTCAAGGATTCGCCTCTTTTCGGCTGGGGCAATATAGGGGTCATCAAGCTTAAAACTTTCCACCTTCCCCCGGACATAAGCCCGGTAGCATTTGTAGAAATTAAGTAGCTTGCCTAACTCTTTATCCTGGCACCTATCTATATAGGCGTTGACAAAGTTGCGGGATAGCTCAGCCCGCCCGTAGTGGTCTAAGTCCATAGCCAGAAAGGCAACCTCAGAAGCGACATCACAATATCGAAAGCGGTCATTAAATTCTATGCAATCGTAGATGCAGATGCTGTCAGTGAAACAAATATGGGCGGCATGGAGGTCGCCGTGGCAGTCCCGTATTCTGCCATCGGCTATCCGTTGGTTAAACAAAAGGGTGTTTGTTTCAATGAAGCCCTCGGTATAGGTCTTGATGCGCTGAAAAGTGTCTGGGAAGATGGTCTTGTTGATATATTTCTCGGTCTGGGTAAAATTCTCATCGGTGTTTTGGGTGATAACCTTAACCTCGCCAAAGGCGCTGATATTGGTGTTGGTCTCCGCCCTTTGGTGAAATTCTGCCACTTTTTGTGCTACCGCGGTGAGCATTCCTGGTGACACCTGGTTTTCAACCAACAGCACGTCCATCATCGTCTCCTGGGGGAGACGGCGCATCTTTACCGCGTACTCTATAATCTCGCCCTTACCTTTTATAGAGATATTATTTTTATCCCTGGTTATGGGCACTACCCCCAGATAGACCTCGGGGCAGAGACGGCGGTTGAGCTCAACCTCCTTCTGGCAGTAGAAGTGGCGCTTCTCCAGAGTAGTGTAGTCCAGGAAGCCCAGATTTACCGGCTTTTTTACCTTGTAGACGTACTCATCAGCGAGTAGGACAAACGACATCTGGGTCTGCACCAGCTCTATTTTCCCCACTGTCTCAGGGTAGGCTTTGGGTTCCAGCAGTGCCTTTACCAGTTCTGGTAGTATCAGAGCTTAACTCCTTCAACCTCACCCCCTTTATCCCCCTTCCCTTGATAAGGGAAGGGGGTCAGGGGGATAGGATTACCATATTTTAATCGGGTTCCCTGAAAAATCAAAGATTTTTTAGGGTGAAAGGGGGATGGGTTAATTAATTATTTTTCTCCTCTAGCCAGTTTCGCAGTTCTTTAAGCACCTGCTGGTGGTTGGCTCTGGTTACAGTTATTACATTTACTTGGGGCTGGTGCTTGATGGCATCGGCGTAGGGGTTGGGGCTGAGCATGATAGTCCCAAGGAGCCTCTTTCCACTGTTGATTATGCCTTGGACCGTTTCCCTGAACCTGGGCGAGAATAGCTCCATCTTGCCAATCTCATCAACAACGACTAGGTCGCACTCCTGGGCGGCTTGTTCCAGGGCGGGGACTCCCACCCTATCCAGACTTTCAATATCAACCCCGTACTTGCTCACCCGATATGGGCTGTGGATATTTATGTGAGCCAGTATGGCAGTTTGTCCATCCAGGGTAACCAGCCTGAAGCCCTGTCTTACCCCCCGGCTCCTTATCTCCTCGGTGTAGAACCCACCAGCCTTGCCCTTCACCCCGGCGATGGCTTGCTTTATAATTCTAGTTTTGCCTGTCCCCGGCTGCCCGGTGAGCAGATAGACCTGCTTCATCACTTAGTGCCTTGGAGTTGTGCTTGAGCCTTCCTTTTTAGCTCCAGCTTTTTTCTCTTGCGCCGGTGTTTTAAGGCGGCCATTCGTCTTTTCTTGTTCATCGCTAGTAATATAACCTAAATCAACCTATCTTTCTACCTTTATCGGAGAAGACCTGAATAAATCGGGCAAAGGAGCGGTCGTAGGTCTCCTCCACCTCAGGGGGAAAGACGCAAGCCGGAAGCTCGCTATGCTCAAGGTGGTATGAGATGCACTCGCAGCACTTGCCCTTTCTGGAACACGGCTCGTAGGTGCAGTTGCACCTGGCTTTATTTAATTCAATCTGGCATTCCATTATATATACCGCTTTCTTATATTTGTCGATAGCTCAGCCAGAAGCTCAAGGGCTTGGGTGGCTGCCTCAATACTTGTGGATGCCAGCCCGCAGCTCGGGGTAAGCAGCCCCTGACGTATGAGCTGCTGGAAGGGGACGCCGTTTCTAGTGAATGGTGCCATCGCTACCTCAAGGCGGTCCTTCAGGCTGGCCACTGTTTCCTTCTTAAGCGATGGTTCATCATTGGGGACAATGCCCCAGGCAATAGCACCACCTTTATCCAGGAACTTCTTGATTTCCGCCGGATAGAGACTCAGCGACTGGGCATAGTTGTAAGCATCAAAGCTCAGAATGTCAACACTGGTTTCTAACAAAACAGACCAGTCGGTGTTGCCGCAGCAGTGGACCCCCTTTAGACCATTGAGCCCGCGAAAGACCTCCTCCAGCAGGCTGACGACCCTCGCGCGGGAAAGGTTCATCGAGACCGAGCCGAAGGTAGCCATATAGGGCTCGTCAACGAAGATGATGGTATCCTTTGCCATTTTTTTAAGAGTCTTTTCCTGCCAGGCAGCCTTTAGCCGGAGAAATTTAGCCACCACATCACCGAGGGTATCATCATAGATGATTGCCCGTTTTTCATTATCGGTGACGGTTAGCCCCCAGGTAACTGGTCCCGTTACCTGACCTTTGACGGCTAGAGGGGTCAGGTTTTTTAGGGTGAGGAAGTGGTGAAGACCAGCAGCATAATTACGGCTGATAGGGTATTTATCAATATTGTTTTCCAGGTATGCCGAGTAAAACTCTTCCAGTTCCTTATCCAAATCTTTGGAGCGGTCAATATAGATAGTCTCCCCCCTGACCACCACCCCGGGGAAGCCCTCGCTGAACTGGGTGCACATATTCTCCAGTGGGGAGCGCTGGGGTAGCTGGGGCCAGGCGGGTATTTCTTTGAGGTAGCGGCTTATCAGCGAGCATGCCTCTAACGGGTCAGTATGGGGCATACTGCCAATAGCCGTTGGTAGGCAGCCAAACTCCATTAACTATCTCCTTTTAGATATTTACCGATTAGCAAGCTTAGTTTCTTCTTCTGCTCCGGTGGTATTAACTTTGGGTCGGTTATAATCGCCGTCTTCAGGGCGTGGGCGCATTGGCAATCACGCCTCTGGGGTATTCTAGCCACCGCCAGCTTGATAATCCGCTTCGCGGTATCAATATTCTTGTGCATGGTATCCAGAATAACATCTACTGTAACCGGCTTGCTTTTCTCCTGCCAGCTATCATAGTCGCTGACGCAGGCAATGCTGGCGTAGCAGATTTCTGCCTCTCGTGCCAGCTTGGCTTCAGGCAGTATCGTCATGCCGATAATATCAGCCCCCCAGGAGCGGTATAGTCTCGATTCTGCCCTGGTGGAAAATGCCGGACCTTCCATCGCCACATAGGTACCCTTGGGATGGACGCTAGCCCCGATTTCTTTCGCCGCCTTAAATAAAATTTGGCTCAAGTCCGGGCAGAAGGGTTCGGCAAATGGGATATGGGCGACAATGCCCTCGCCGAAGAAGGTGCTTACCCTTCGCCGGGTGCGGTCAATAAGTTGGTCGGGGATAACCAGGTCTCCGGGCTTTATTTCCTGCCTAAAACTCCCCACCGAGTTAATAGAGATGATATGCTCCACCCCCAGCGATTTCAGGGCGTAGATATTAGCCCGTGACGGGACTTCAGTGGGGATGATATGGTGCCCCTTCCCGTGGCGGGGCAGAAAGGCTATTCCCACCCCTCCCAGCCTGCCGATGATTATGCTGTCGCTGGGCTTGCCGAAGGGGGTATCAATATGGACTTCTTCAATATTGCTCAGCTCCTCGTGATACAGCCCCGTCCCACCAATGACCCCGATTTTAGCCTGCGGCATTAAGTTTCTCCTTTTAAGCGTTTGGCATTAAGCATTTGGCAATGCTCTTCATATGCTTGAAATGTCCCCCACAATGGGTCAGTAGTGGGAAACAAATCTACAACGCTGTCTCTGAGTGTTTTTAAAACTTCATGGGCAATTTGGCGGATACTCGGAAGTACAGGAGTATTTTTGAAATCTTGGTCTACACCTCTTATAACGGCTCTCCATCCTATCGAATTAAATCTTGAAAGGTTGGTATAAGCTTGATCAAGCTTTGGGTCGATGTGGGCTCCCCCCTCTTTATTTGCAACAGTGAGGACCAAATCTTTTCGCGTGAATGTCTGCTGATCCTTACCTCTTATTACAAACATATTGTCCCACCACACATTAAAGGGTATCTTCCTCGTTCTACTTCTGGTAGGAGCGCCACCATCTAGTGGCGCAACATGACTTGCTCCTTCACTTGTTGATATTCTCATCATTGCTAAACCGCTGTATGGAAACAAATTTCGAGGGGCATAAGGAGTAGCGGAGTCATAGAACTTTATATTTTTCTTGTTTAGTAAAGTTAATAAAGATGTGGAATTACTGGTGTCATGCACCAAGACACGAATAATGACAGCTAGTCTCTTTCCTTCACCTTCAAACCCCTCGTCGTAAGAACTAGCCGATTGTTTCATGAAAGCTATTTGGTCTCTCAAGTGACCTAATAATTCATCTCTGGTTTGAGCATATTCAGCCATGATGCCTTCTTCTCTACCTCACCCCCTTAATCCCCCTCTCCTTTCAAAGGAGAGAGGGAAGAGGTTTTAGAGAGGGGGCGAAGCCCCCTCTCATTACACTCCCCCTTCCCTAACCAAATATTAAGGGAAGGCCTGCCTGCCGAAGCCTCGTGCGGCGGGCAGGGGGTCAGGGGGATAGGATTACTATATTTTAATCGGGTTCCCTGAAAAATCATAGATTTTTTAGGGTGCTAGTGGGATAGGTTTCTAAGTCCCTCCCCATACGGCTCTCTTATTATACCACTCTCGGTAATTATTGCGGTTATATATTGGTGGGGGGTAACATCAAAGGCGGGGTTGCGGGCTTTGATGCCGGCGGGGGCAATGGCTATTCCCTGAATATTGGTTACCTCCTCTGGGCTTCTCTCTTCAATCGGGATTTCCGCCCCTGAGGCAAGCGTCATATCAATGGTGGTGGTGGGGGCGGCAACATAGAAGGGGATACCGTGCTCTTTTGCCAGCACCGCCAGGGTATAGGTGCCGATTTTATTGGCAGTATCGCCATTTGCCGCAATCCTGTCGGCGCCGACAATAACGCAACTAACCTCCCCCCTGCTCATAAAATACCCCGCCATGGAGTCGGTGATAAGGGTGAAGGGGATTTTAGCCTTTTTCAACTCCCAGGCGGTGATTCTTGCCCCTTGGAGGAGGGGGCGGGTCTCGGTGGCGAGGACTTTTATTCTCTTGCCCCGCTCCCTGGCTTGTATGATTATGCCGAGGGCAGTGCCGTAGCCGGCGGTAGCCAGCGCCCCGGTATTACAGTGGGTCAGGATGGTAGAACCGTCCTTAATCAGCTCAGCGCCGAGCTGGCTTAGCTTTCTCGTTGCCTCCGCCTCCTCAGAATGTATCCTGATTGCCTCATTGACCAGGGCTTTTTTAATCTGCCCCATGTCTTTAACGGTCTTGGCTATTTGCTGCATCCGCTCAAGGGCGCGAAAAAGATTTCGGGCGGTGGGTCTGGTGGAGGCGATGGTCTGAATAACGGCGCGGAGCTTTTGTAAGAATTTATCTCTGGACTTAGCCTTGATTTTTATGGCACCGAGGGCAACCCCATAAGCCCCGGCAACCCCGATGGCGGGAGCACCCCTGATTTTTAATTGCTTTATGGCTGAGGCTACATCCTGGTAGCGGCTGAGTTCTAAATACACCTCTTTCTGGGGCAGTTTCGTCTGGTCAAGGACTCTGAGCCTATCGCCAAGCCATATCATTTGCGCTTCCTTAATCTGGGGAGGAACATGGGCACATTTTGCTTGTACTTGAGGTATTCCTTGCCGAACTTCTTCTCCATCTCTTTTTCCTCTATAGTTTTGAGATAGAGGACGTTTAGCACGGTAAATAGCGGGGTAAAGATAAAAATAAGGGAAATGGAGTTGAGCAATATGCCTACGCCAAATAGCATGATAATCCAGCCGACGACCATCGGGTTTCTAACATAGGCATAGAGTCCGCCTACTACTAGCTTTTTGGGTGGGTTGAGGGGGACTGGGGAGCCCTTGGCTCTGAAAAAGAGACAAACTGTCCACAGGGCTAGTAAAGAGCCAATTACTATCAATGGCACTGATATAAATATATTGGTTGGTGTCGGCAGAGGTAGACACACCGGCAAAAGCCCATCCAGCCACAACGAGGCAAAAACAAGGAGGACACTTAAGCCAAACCAGAAGATTATCCCTAGCGGCGTGGCTATAACCTTCAGCTTATTTCTGGTGGTGGCTAGTCGGTATAAAAAATCAGCATATCTATCGGCTGCGCTCATGGTTCTCCTTTCAATACTACTTAGTTAAATGTAGCCTAGCCTGGGTTAGCCGTCAAGGGTTTGACGGGATTGTTAAGAGAGGGGCTTCGCCCCTCTCTTAAATCTCTTCCCCCTCTCCTTGGAAGGAGAGGGGGATTAAGGGGGTGAGGTTACTAACCTTGACATGGCAAGGATAGTCAAAGTAAACTTCTTGATATGTCTGAGGCCTTGCTGGATTTAGAGCGGCTGAGGAGCAGGCTTGGGGTGGAGTGGGAACCATGGTCATACCCCATTGAGCGGGGGATGATACGCCGCTTTGCCCGGGCTGTTGGCGACCCCCGCTGGCAGGATGGCATTATTGCCCCGCCAACCTTTGTCCTGGCCATCGGCTTTGAGCAGTTTGTTGACGAGGTAATGTCACTAGCCCCCTTTGGCACGGTGCTCATGGGTGGGACTGAGCTTGAGTGCTATCAGCCCATCAGGCTGGGTGACGAGATAACCGTGAGCTTCAAAATCACTAGCCTTCGTGAGCGCCAGGGCAAGATGGGCAGGATGGCTTTTATGACCTTTGACAGCACCTATAAAAACCAGAGTCATGAACTGGTAGCCAGATGCCGCCAGATGGTTATTGGCTATTAAGATGAGTAAGCAGCTTTGTTACGAGGATGTTGCCGTGGGCGACGAAGTTTCTCCCCTGCTCAAGCAGCCGACCAGCCGCCAGTTGGTAATGTGGGCGGGGGCAGTGGGTGATTATTTACCCATTCATTATGACAAGGACTTTGCCCAGAGCCGGGGCTTGTCCGGCGTCATCGTTCATGGTCAGCTGGTCGGCGCCTTCTTGGGTCAGCTAATGACTGACTGGATAGGGGAGCAGGGCATACTTAGAAAATTGAGTTGTAGTTATAAGGGCATGAACTATCCCGGTGAGACCCTTACCTTCAGAGGCAAGGTGACCAAGAAGTATGTTGAGGATGGGCAGCACTATGTAGAGTGCAGCCTGTGGGCGGAGAATTCAAAGGGGGAAAGGACGGCATCGGGTACGGCGATTGTTATTCTACCCTCCAAAGGCTGATTATAATCACATGGTAAGAAAGGAAGGCTCAAAAAATGGGTAATTGGTTAAAAGACAAGGTGGCAGTAGTTACCGGCTCAGGACAGGGGATTGGCAAAGCCATCGCTATAGCTTTAGCAAAGGAAGGGGCTAAGGTGGTGACTAATAACCGCCGCCCCGGCACCAAGGGAGGCGATGCTGAGACCGTCGCCAGCGAGATTAAGGCGATGGGTGGTCAGGCGATGGCGTTCTTCGGCAGTGTCTCCGAGTTTGATGTTGCTGAGAAGCTAATAAAGACTACAGTGGACAGCTTTGGTCGGGTGGACATTCTGGTGAATAATGCTGGTGCTGATGCCCCACGTATGGTCTGGAATATGACCGAGGAGGACTGGGACAAGTGTGTAGACTCTTTTCTTAAGGGCTCATTTAACTGCACCCGGTTTGCCTGTGCCCTGATGAGAGACCAAGGGTGGGGACGGATAATAAATACCACGTCTACTGCCTGGCTGGGCACGGTGGGGCACTGTAATTATGGTGCCGCTAAAGCCGGGATTGTTGGTTTAACCAGGGCTGTAGCCAGAGAGATGGGGAGGTATGGGGTAACCTGTAATGCCTATGCCCCAACCGCCGCCACCAGATTTACCATTAGTGAGGAGGTAATTGCTGGCTTCAAGAAGAGATATGAAGCCGGGCTTATGACCAAGGAACGGTTTGAGGAGTTGACCAATCCACCAGCCCCGGAGACGGTAGCCCCGTTTATCGTCTATCTGTGCACTGATGCCGCCGCTGATATAAATGGGCAGGTGTTTGATGTTACTGGGGGTAGCATTGCTATCTACTCCGAGCCGGTAAAGAAGAAGACCATTAATAAAAAAGAAGGCTTGTGGGCGGTAGAAGAGCTAATTGACCATGTGCCCAAGGTATTGCTGGAGGGATACAAAAACCCGGCTCCACCCCAGCCGACTAAGTAGAGGATTTGCGGTGTAATTCCATAAGCACAAAGTCATATCCATCGTAGTTCAGGTGTCCATACTGGGTGAAGCCACATTTGGCAAAGCACCTTTGTGCCCTGGTGTTTGAGACTAGGGTCTTGAGGTAGATTCGGTTGAGCTTGGTGTGCTGGAAGATATAGTTAATGAGGGTGGTTACGGCACTGGTGCCATAGCCCTTGCCCCAGTAAGTGCGGTCGCCAATTATAATACCTAGCTCGGCTTCGCCCTTAGCCTTATCAATGCCGTAATAGGTGCAGTTGCCAATGTGCTTACCATCAAGGGTCTCTATAGCGAACCGCTTCCTGGTTGGGGAAGGGTGGCGAAGTTCCCTGGCATACTCTGATAAATACTGCTGGAAACTAATGGTCGACAGTGGGGCGGCGTCAAGTTCAGCTAGTTCGGGGTCTGTTTGCCAGGCATAATCAGCCGCCGCATCGGCAAGTCTCTTTTCCCGGAGCCTGACATTATTGTCAGTAGTCATACTCCCCTATCGTTTTAAAATCGGAAGGATAGCGGCTCCTCCCCAGCCTCGAGCTCATAGAGGGCTTGCCCCGCCGCCTGCTGAATTATCTCATTGGGGTTATCAAGACATTGCTCAAGGCAGCCTTTAGCCTCAGGAGCACCTATCTTGCCCAGCGCCTTGATCGCTGCCAGCTGAAGCTCAACATCATCGTCGTTGACAAGCTCGATAAGATAGGGGACTGCCTCTTTCTCCCCTAGCTCACCGCAGGCCCCGGCGGCTTCATAGCGTATCTCGGCATCAGTGCTAGTTAGCTCCCGTAGTAGGATTGGCAGCCAGGAGCGGCTGCAGCTCCTACCCATGGCGAAGATAGCGCTAATCTTCAATTTGGGCTCACCACTGTGATAGGCTTCCATAATAGCCTTCTTCATCTGAGGCAGGCTTAATGGTGCCGCCGCCTCTAGAGCACGGCGTTTGACTTCCAAGGGTTTGCTTTCATCATCAATTATGGCAAGTAAAGCCTGGCTTATCCTGGATTTATGGCTGGGGCGAAGCTTTTTAAGCTCGGCTAACAGGGCAAATTTGCCCAGGGCGGTGGCGGCTACCGCCTGGACCTTCTCCGAGCTATCTTGTTCCAGTAGATTAATTAGCGGGTCAATAAGGGACGTCTCCTCGCTTTCCCATAGACCTTCAATAGCTGTGCCTCGCACCTCAGCGTCACTGTCACTTAACCGACTCTTGAAGATGGCGTCAAAGTTGAGCTCAAAGTTGTCCTCAGCTAGCTCAACCAGACGGGACATAATTTGCCTCCGCCGCTTTGGCTCAATGGTCTCCCACACCTGGTCTAAAAGCCTTAGCTCTTCTGAGCTTAGATTTGATAGCTGAGCTAGCCTTGAATTTAGTAATGGCTTATCCGGGCTACTCAGGCTGGCGATAATCTCCTCAATAGGCATTAGCATTGGAGACTCCATATTTCTATTATTCCTCTTCCTCTCCATGTTCCCAGATAGGTTGGGTAAAATAGTCAATATACTCTCCCATAGCCTCAGCAGTAATCTGTTTCATCCTCTCTGCTGCCTCCTTAGCCATCTCATTTAGCTCAGTTAGGTCAATGTCAATATCTAATATCTTGACCAGCACCCTAAGCACTGCCAGGGCAGCCATCGGGTTGAGGATTCGGGTGGCATGCACCGGCACCTCACCCAGAAGGCAGACGCCCTCAATCTCCCTCTCCTTGGCTACACCAAGCAGTAAACCGTTCAAACCAGATATCTGGAGGTTGCCCTTTTGCACCAGGTCATATTTCTTTAGAACTTCGCTCATATGCTGGCTGGTGACCACCCCCCACACCCGGGGCGGTTCGGTATGATGGATACTGCTTAGGGCGGCGGCGCAGGTATATACCCTTTTGACCCCAAGCCTCTCCCCCACATCCAAGACGCAGTTTGCCAGCTCATATCCCTTGGTTAATGGCTGGTCCTCGCCGATGAATAGTATTATATCACTGCCCCCGCCCTTATGCTTCCAGTAGTAGAAGCGGCTTTCCGGGAACTGAGGCGCCTCGACGATATTCTCCCTGACCACCACCCCGATGGGGTCGAAGAAGTGGGACGGTTCAATCTCCCCCAGTTCTTTAAAGTCTAGCTTTTTCTTTAAGTAACTGGCGACGATAATAGATACATTGCCGATGCCGGGCCAGGAAGCCAGCATTACCGGCGCTTTGAGCCTTGGTCGGGCAGAGAGCTTTACTAAATCCTCCATTTATGTAACCCTATCCCCTTTATCCCCTTCCCCTTCGATAAGGGGAAGGGGAATTTTTTTATGAGAGGGGCGAAGCCCCTCTAACTCCCTCTTTCTAAGTGCCTGCTATGGCTCGCCAATCAAAATCCTCCTCTTCGACAAGAAATATTCCAAAGAATTCCTTTCGCATAAGCGAAAGCGTTATCATAAAATGGTTCCAAAGGTTGAACCCTCTAACGAAATTCGGGTACTCGTCAGCATATATTGCAGATGCGAAAGCATCTCCCGCTTCCATTTGAGAGGCTGAGTCTGCTTCCCAAGGAATCTTGAGCCAAGCAGCTTGAAATTTATCGTAAAGGATTATCCCTTGCTCCATTAGAACTTCCCACGAAGGTGCGTGCTCAGCTCTCTTATTAAATAATTGGGCGCTCCACTTTAGTAAGATAAGCCTTAACATGTCCTGAATTTTATGCCTACATCCCTGTTTCGTTTTGACAGACGAACAAATAGCTTTGAAAAGGCAAAATGAATCAAATACAAGAAGATTGAACTGCTGTTTCTCAGTAAGCTCTCGCCCCTGTTCCTTTTCTAGTTTTTGTGCTGTTCTCTTCAGGCCTTCTTTTTTCAGAAGGTCAATTACCATGAGAGCCATTAAACTGGGGGTATAAGGGGTAAGGTCCTTATCCTTTATAAGCTTGACATCGTCAGCACAAAGCCTATTGAAAAGTTCATTATCTACCCATTTATTACACCGTGTGCATTTAGATGCAGCATTAGGAAGCGGTCGCCCGCAATATGGGCACTTCTTTCCCATTTGTGCTCCCTCCTTTTCAGGTAGCTAAAGTCTATTCTGGAGTAAATATCCCAGACTAACTTCCTAAGTCTCCCGTGTAATCTAAAGGATAAGTATTATCCCAATTTGATGGTCAAGTGATGCTCAAATCAACGATTTCGTGGTCACCTGTGCAACCTCCGCCACATGCTGTTCTGTCTACATTCTCCTTTAGTTCTTCGGCTTCAGTTCTTGTCGACAAAAGAGTAACTTCCAGCACCCTACACCATGTAAGAAAGGCATACTGTCCATCTCCATTTATCCGAATAGCTTTCTTACCCCATCTTCTTCGTGCCTCGGCACGCCATGATTTTTCAGCCATTTTCTAACCCTCTTTCTCCCCTCAATTTATAGTATTATCCCTTACTCGCCACGGAAAGGCGGGGGCAGTAGATGGGTGGGGTTAAAACAAAGTCACCCACCCATTTTGCCTCGCTGCCAATAGCGGTAATTTCCTTCAGCACCTGATAGACATTGCCGGAGACCATGGTATCTTTCACCCTACCTACTATTTTACCACTTTCTATCTTATAACCTAAAAGGACATTGCCGCTGAAGTCGCCGCCCAAAATATTGCCCTGCTCCGCCCCAATGAGCTGCTCAATAACCAGCCCTTCTTTTATATCGCTTACCATCTCATCGAAACTGGTCTTGCCCGGGGCAATGGTTAGGGTGGTGGGCGAGGGGGTGGGAAGTCCACCATTCCGGCTGCCGTTGCCGGTGCTCTTAGTGCCAGCTAAGGCGGCGGTCTGCAGGTCGTAAAGGAAATTGGCTACCCTCCCTCCCTCAATAAGGGGGGTGCGCTGGCTCGGGACTCCTTCGTCATCGCAGGGGCGGCTGTTGGGGCGGTAGGCGAGAGTTGGGTCATCGCATAGCCAAAGCTTGGGGTCAAACACTTGCTCGCCAAGCCGGTTGCCGACGGGGGAAGCCCCCTGCAAAACTATCTTACCATTAAATGCCATCACCAGCGACGGGATTATGGCGCTGACCACCCCCCGTGGGGTGAGGATTACCGGTAACGGTTTACTTGGCACCGAGGCTCGGTTCTTGGCTAGCTCCAGCTGCCGAATTACAACATCGGCTATCTCCTTAGACTTGGTTATGGGGTGGCATGAGCTCTGGCTTTCGCCGACAAAGAGCATATCTGTACCCCGAATCAGGCTACCCCACATGCTCAGGCTGAAGATGCTCTTTCTATAGCTGGCTTGCCCACCGCTGGAATTCATGAGCCGAAGTGAGAGTATGTCCTTGGTCACCATCGCCTCACATATAATATCTGGGGTATGCCAGATAACCAGGGCGATGAGTTCCTCGCCGAGCGCAATCATTTTTTCTATAGGGATGGACTCAGTATCGGGGTCAAGGACATCGATCTGGGGGTATGGGGTTTTTGGGGGGAGTTCAAAGCCGGCTTTAATGCCAAACTGGGCAGTCTCCACGGCGCTATTCACCAGCCTCTGAGTGTCGCCTAAGTCGGTGGTAGAGGCATAGCCAACCCTGCCTTCCTTGATGATGCGCAGAGCCACACCTGTATTCTGCTTACCCTGAATACGCTTCAGGCGATTGGCTTCAAATTGCACCGGCGTCTCCTCTGAGGAGACCATGAAGACCTCGGCTGCCTCAGCCACCTTTTTGGCTTGAGCCAGAATATCTTCCACTACATGCCTCCGACCAGGCACTTACGAATTCTGATATGAGGGCTACCGTTAGACACTGCTAGTGGCATCTGCACCCCCTTGCCACAGCCACCACCCTGGTTCATCTCTAGGTCATTACCGATGGCATCAATATTACTAAGGGTGGTGAAAACATTGCCGCTGAGCACCACTGGTCGCAGGGCTTCAGCCAGTTTGCCGTTACGAATCATATAGGCTTCACCGGCGGAGAAGGTGAACATCTCCATCGCCGTGGTGCCGCCAAACCAGTTCTTGGCGTAGACCCCTTCCTTAATATCAGCAATTATATCGTTAAAAGAGGCTTCGCCCGGCTCAATATAGGTATTGGTCATGCGGACAATGGGTGGGTAGCGATAGTTGATGGCTCTGGCGTTACCGGTAGGCTTCTCTCCCATCCTGGCGGCAGTTTCCCTGGAGTGGAGTCTGCCCACCAGCTTGCCCTCCCGGATAAGGTAGGTCTTTGTTGCGGGCACGCCCTCATCATCGTACTTATAGCTGCCCCTGAGTCCGGGGATAGCGGCACTATCAACGATACTGAGCTTCTTACCGCCGAACTGTTTGCCCAGAACCATAATCTGGCGCAGGCGCTCGTTTTCATAGACAAAATCGGACTCAGACAAATGCCCGAAGGCCTCATGGGCGAAGACGCCAGCCAGAACCGGGTCTAGCACCACGGTATACTCTCCCCCCTTTACCTGCGGGGCGGATAATAGCTCCACGGCACGTCTTGCCAACTCAGCTACCTCCTGGTGAAGGCCACTTATCTGGCTAAAATCACCGGCACTGCCCACGTTCAACCCCGCCTGTTGCACCTCGCCGTCTTCAGCGGCGACAGCGCTCAGGCGCAAATTTATGTCTGACCTCTCCTGCACAATATAGCTACCGGCTGAGCTTAGGAAGATGACCCTTTTATGGCTATCACTATAGGCAATAATTGAAGTCTGGAGCTTTGGGGTGCGCCAGATAATCTCGTTGTACTCATCAAGCAGGTGCTTCTTCTCAGCTAATGGCTTAGCCGTCGGATTGTTGTCCGTTGACACGGTGTCAACTATAGGCTCAATGGGAGCTAGTTTACTTTCCTCCCTACCGACCAGTCTTGCCTGTTTTACGGCTAGCTCTACTTTGCTGGGGAGGTCTCCAGGTTCATTAAAGCTAACGAAGCCCCAGCCACCCCTAACCAAGGCACGTATATTCCCCCCGATGGCAGTTGCCTGACCTATGGATTCCAGTTCTCTCCCGCGGTAGGCGATATAGCTCCTTTGACTCTGCTCAAGGCGAGCCTCTATATAGTCGGCGCTATATCTTTTAATGACATCAGCTAGCTGGTGACCAATGGCGTCAATATCGGTCATGGCAGGACTAGTTTACCCAGCCGCCAGCGGGGCTGTCAATCTATTCCCACCTAATCATAAATCCGACTTAGATACCAGCCGCCGCCGGGCATATCGCGGTAGATGTCATAGACCAGACCCTTATTGGTCTTAACCTTGAAGTAATTGCGTGAGACCTCTTTTCCCCACCACTCCTCAGCCACACGCCACCTTTGATATACCTTGGTTATGCGCTGGCTCTCTCCATTTCTAACCATGCTTAAGGGCACGCCCTGCATGTTTACGTTTACCTTCAGTTCCTCCGGTTTTTCCAATATCCTAGCCAATTGTTGCCTCCATTAATTTATAACTTCCGTAGAACTCCAACCACCTTACCTTGAATCTCTACATCCTCTGGTTGATAGTACATTGACTTCATCTCTTTGTTGGCTGGCTGAAGTCTAATCCGTCCGGCTTCATGATAGACCTTCTTTAGGGTTACCTCTTGCTCAAGCTTCAGCCAGACCACCGCCATCTCGCCGTCTTCAACCTTGTTTGTTTGCTGGATGAGGACGGTGTCGCCATCATCAACAAAGGCGTCAATCATTGAGGTCCCCTTTACCTTGAGGGCATAGACGTCTTTTTTACCCTGGGTCACCTCCTCAGTTAACCGGAGCGTCTCCTCAGGGACTGTAGTCCAGGTATCTGGAGCCGGAACCGGTATCGGTTTACCAGCGGCAATAGCTCCAAGCAGGGGCACCCGGGAGATAACCTCTCGCTTTTTCTCCACAAGCTGGATGCTCCGGAATACCTCAGGGTCGCGGCGGATATACCCCTGCCTTTCCAGCGTGTTTAGATGGTACTGAACTACCGACGGCGTGCTGATGTTGCAGCCTCGGGCAATGTCCCTAACGGTGGGGGCATAACCCCTTTCATCAAGGAATTTGCCGATAAAGTTCAGGACGCGCCGCTTAGTATCAGAGGTACGAACCATCATCATCCCTTAATACATTTGTTCTTAGAACAAGTGTACCATATAAATTAGCAGTTGTCAATAACCTTTATTATTCATCCCCTTTTCTTACTTTTGGTGGCTATACGCCTCTACCTCCCCGCTTTAAGCTTATCTCTTCTTTCCCACCCTCCCACCCTATGAGGCTTCGCCCCTCTTTTTTATTCTTCCCCCCTCTCCCTAGCAAGGAGAGGGGGATTAAGGGGTCCCCGCGAAATCAAAGATTTCGTGGGGTAAGATTAAGGGGGTGAGGTTACTTAATTGACGGCTTGAAGCCATAATGCTAAAATGTGATTGGCAAAATAGGTAACCTTCGTATTTTCGGACTAGGAAGCCCGCTAGCAAAAGAGCTAATACCAATTGGATAGCAGACTAGGTCCTAATACCAAACCGGCAGCGGCAGATTTTGAATCAAAGCCCTCGGCTTTCTTTAAATGTACCCTGTATTGTTTATCCCGGTTGGTCAAGGCAACAAGTTCCTGACTCCTCTGTGGAGATAAGAAACTGAGTCCCAGCGTCTAATTAAGGAAGGGGGTAAAGATGGCTAAACCAAAGGTCGCCTTCTACTGGTGTGCTTCCTGTGGCGGGTGTGAGGAAACGGTTGTTGACCTCAATGAGGATATACTAAAAGTAGCCGATGCCGTGGATATTGTGCTCTGGCCAGTGGCTCTGGATTTCAAGAGGAAGGATGTTGAAGCCTTAAACAATGGCGAGATAGCAGTGAGTTTTATCAATGGTGCCATAAGGCTGGAGGAGCAGGAGGAGATGGTGAAGCTGCTGAGGCAAAAATCCGGTCTGGTAGTTGCCTTCGGCGCCTGTGCTCACCTCGGGGGGATTCCGGGGCTGGGGAATTTCTGGAACAGGGATACCATTTTCCAGAGGGTTTATCATGAAGTGCCAACGGTTGAAAATCCAGACGGCATTACCCCGCAGCAAAAAACGAAGGTTAGTGGTGGCGAGCTTACCCTGCCCGAGTTCTATGACACGGTGAAGAACCTAGCTCAAACCATCCCCGTGGACTACTATCTCCCCGGCTGTCCACCACCCCCCGATTTAATAATGAAGGCGGTAACAGCTATTCTTAAGGGGGAGTTGCCGGAGAAGGGTTCGGTGCTAGCTCCCAATAAGGCTCAATGTGATACCTGCCCCAGGGCGGAGAAGAAGCCGGAGAAATTATCAATGGCTGAGATAAAAAGACCGTGGCAAATCAAGCTTGACCCCGAAAAATGCTTTCTGGAGCAGGGGGTAATCTGCCTTGGTCCGGCCACTCGCTCCGGGTGCGGGGAAACCTGCATCAGGGCTAACCAGCCATGCCGGGGGTGCTTTGGCCCGATAGATGGGGTGGTGGACCAAGGGGCTAAGGCACTGTCGATGATTGCCTCCATCTTGGGGCTTGAGGGTGAGGAGAGGATGACCGAGGAGGAGGTCAAAAAACTAATTGATGGCATTGCTGACCCGGCAGGGACATTCTATAGATTTAGTCTGCCCGCTTCTCTTCTCGGAAGAAGGAGGATAGAGTGAAAAAGATAACCATAGACCCCATAACCAGGCTTGAGGGACATGGAAAGATAGAGATATTCCTTGATGATAAGGGAAATTGTGACCGGGCTTGCCTCCAAGTTCCCGAGCTTAGAGGATTTGAGAGGTTCGCTGAAGGGAGGGCGGCCGAGGAGATGCCCAGAATAACCACCATGATATGTGGGGTATGTCCTACCGCTCACCATATGGCATCAACTAAAGCCCTCGATGACCTGTTTAAGATTGACCCGCCCCCGGCGGCAAAGAAGATAAGGGAGCTAATGTACAATGCCTTTTATGCCGAAGACCATATATTGCACTTTGTCTTCCTTGGTGGGCCTGACTTTGTTGTCGGTCCTCAGGCGCCGGCTGCGGAGAGGAATGTTTTAGGTGTTATCGGCAAGGTGGGGTTAGAGGTGGCGGGGAAGGTTATAGAAATGAGGAAAAGGCTGAGGAATGTGCTCAGGATAATCGGGGGGAAGCCGGTCATGCCTACCTGTGGCTTGCCCGGAGGGGTATCAAAGCAGATTACCGAGGAGGAAAGAAAGACAATTATCGAGGCCGGAGAATACGGCGTTGATTTCTGCAAGCTTGCCCTCCAGCTTTTTGATGACGTAGTGCTTAAAAATAAGGAATATGTTGGCCTCATCACCGGGGACATCTACTCACATAAGACGTACTACATGGGGCTGGTGGATGGGAATAACAAGGTGAACTTCTATGATGGCCAGATAAGGGTGGTTAACCCCAATGGCAAGGAGTTTGCCAAGTTTAAGGCTCAGGACTATCTTAAGCATATTAGGGAGCATGTTGAGCCGTGGACTTATGTTAAATTTCCTTATCTGAAGGATGTCGGCTGGAAGGGGTTTGTTGATGGTGAGAAGAGCGGGGTTTACCGGGTGGCGCCGCTGGCTCGGCTGAATGTTGCCGATGGCATGGCAACACCGCTGGCTCAGGAAGCCTATGAAAAAATGTATAAGGTGCTGGGGGGGAAGCCGGTTCATAGCACCCTGGCCTTCCACTGGGCTCGACTGGTTGAGGCACTTTACGCTGCGGAGCGAACGCTTGAGCTTGCCCATGACCCTGAGATAACCTCCCCCAACATTGTCAACCTGCCCACCGAGACGCCAAAGGAGGGGGTAGGGGTAGTAGAAGCGCCGCGGGGAACCCTTTTCCATCACTACCAGACTGATGAGCGAGGAATTATCACCAAAGCCAATCTGATTGTGGCTACCCAGAATAACTCGGCGGCAATGAATATGTCCATTGACAAGGCAGCCAAGTCGCTGATAAAGAAGGGCAAAGTCCCTGATGGGATTCTCAATATGATTGAGATGGCATTCAGAGCCTATGACCCGTGTCATGCCTGCGCCACCCACTCCCTGACGGGTAGGATGCCGCTTGAGGTGAATATATATGATGCTAAGGGAGAACTGGTAAGAAAATTGAAAACAACAGAATTAAGGAGGAAGCTATGAAGGAGAAGGTTGAAGCGGCCTTAGCCAAGATTAGGCCGATGTTACAAGCCGACGGAGGGGATGCTGAGCTGGTGGAGGTAAAGGGAGGGGTGGTCAAGCTAAGGCTCAAGGGTAGTTGTGCCGGCTGTCCGGTGGCAACGATGACCTTGAAGCAAGGGATTGAGCGAGTGCTCAAGGAGCAGATACCCGAGGTCAAGGAAGTGGTTGCCGTTTAAAGTAGCGGTGGGGGTGGACTCATGCCGATATATGAGTACTTGTGCTCAAAATGTGGACTTAAATTTGAGGTGCTTAAAACAATGAGCCAAGCGGGGGAGGATGCTTCCTGCCCTCGTTGTGGCGGCAGTGCCGAGCGAGTGCTTTCGCTATTCTGCCGAAGTTCTGAAGGCTCATCGGCTTCCGGGGCGGGGAGTGCCTGCACCAGTTGCTCAGCCAGTAGCTGTGATTCCTGCTCTTTATCGGGATAAGAGGTCAAATGGGAAGGAAGAAGATACGATTTGCCTGTCATTCCTGTGGCATAGAAGTGGAGTGTTCTTCGGGGAAGTTTCCTTGTGAAGCACTTGAAGGCTGGCTTACTGTTTGTTGCTGGGAAGGTCCGGGGGCGGTATCTAACTATAACTTCTGCTCCTTCACCTGCCTTAAGTCTTGGGTAGATGGGCAGGTCCCGAAAATCCCTGCGGTATTTCTGGAGTCCTTTGGTGAGGATGAGACCTAGAAAGTCGTGAAGATGAAGACCCTTGTTTTAGGGCTTGGCAATCCGATTCTTAGCGATGACGCTGTTGGAATTAGAATAGCTCAAGGGCTTAAACAGGAAATCCCAGCTCAAAATGTAATCGGGACGAGCGAAGCCGGAGTCGCCCTCCTTGATTATGTAGTCGGCTACGATAGGCTCGTCATCATCGATTCTATAATGACCAAGACCGGGAAACCAGGGGAGCTGTATAAGCTTGAGCTGGAAGATTTGACGCCGGCGATGAATTTATCCTCATCTCATGGTGTAGACATTGCCACTGCGCTGACGCTGGGGGAAAGACTAGGCTACCCAATGCCCAAGCAGGTCAGGATATATGCTGTAGAGATAAAGGATAATACCACCCTTGGTGAGAAGTGCACCCAAGAGGTGGAAGAGATGATACCATTCATTGTCAGACGGATAGCCAAGGAGGAAGGATTATGACCGATTTTGAGCCAAAGACCGTAGTCTTTTGTTGCAACTGGTGTTCCTATGCCGGGGCAGACCTTGCCGGCACCTCAAGACTAAAGATTAAGCCCAATTTCAGGGTAATTAGAACCATGTGTTCGGGAAGGCTAGAGCCTTCCTTTATTTTTTATGCCTTGGCTAAAGGAGCCGATGGAGTAATGGTGGCCGGGTGTCACCCCGGCGATTGTCACTACAGTAGCGGTAATTACAAGACAAGGCGAAGGATAATGTTGCTCAAAGACATGCTCCCGCAACTGGGGATAGAACCGCAGAGACTAAGGCTGGAATGGATTTCTGCCTCTGAGGGAACCAAATTCCGCAGTGCCGTGAATGAGTTTATTGATGAAATCAAGGGACTCGGTCCGCTGCATGGCAATAAGGAGTAAGAAAAGGAGAGTTATTTTGACCGAGCCGGTTATTGAGGAAAGAGCGGCAGTTAGGCTGAATGAACAATATTGTAGCCGCTGCTCTATTTGTCGCTCCCTTTGCCCCTTTGACGCCATAACCAAGGATGCCGAAACTGGTAAGACCCTCTTGGAGATAGAAAAGTGTCAGGTGTGTGGCATCTGCTACTCCGCTTGCCCGGCTAGAGCCATTGGTATCATCAATTATGACCATGATTCTCTGATTAATTATCTGGAGAGTGCCAAGCCGGAATATGACAGCCAGGCACTGGTTATTATGTGTAAGGGGAGCACCCCCGACCTTACTGAGGTAGAAAGGCTATTTGGGGTATCAACGTTTATTCCCTTATCTGTTCCCTGTGTTGGTCGCATTGCCGATGAGATATTTCTGACGGCTATAAGTATGGGGTTGAGTAAAGTTTATGTGCTTGCCTGCGATGAGGATTACTGCCGCTTTGACCGGGGGAGTCCAATCGCCGGGCGCAGAATCTTGGCACTCAACCGGTTGCTGGAGCAGCTTGGCTATGGAAGAGAAACTATAACCCTGAAGCGCAGTAGTCTAAAGGTAAAGGTGGATAGGGACTTATGTATTAGCTGCGGCAACTGCGTCTTTTTTTGCCCCTATGGTGCCGCCAGTCTGGAGAGTCCAGGGGGAGCCAGCTTTAATCTAGCTTCCTGCAAGGGCTGTGGCTTATGTGTTGTTATGTGTCCGGCGTTTGCCCTGGAACTGGAGCATTGGGAGAAGGAACGTATTTCAGCCTTGATTCCCAGGCTACTGTCGGAGATGAAACCGCCAAGGATTTTAGTCTTCCGCTGCCAGTGGGCATCTTTCCCTCCGTTGGATGGCAAGTCAAGTCCCAATATCCGTGTCATAGATTTGCCCTGTGCGGGAAGGGTTGATGCCATTCATATCTTGGACGCCTTCCAGAAGGGCGTAGACGGCGTTTTGATAGCGGCTTGCTCTGAGGAGGATTGCAAGCAGGAGAAGGCAGGCGGGCAGGCACAGCGCCTGGTGGCAAAATTAAGGGAAAGGTTGAGCCAGATAGGCTTTCAAGATAGGCTTCACTTCTGCTCTGTAGCTCCGAGACATTATGATGAGTTTGATAAGGAGTTAGAGCAGTTTAGCCAGAGAATAAGGGATATTTCAAAGAAGGAAAGGGCATGATTGTAACCGCACCAAAGCCTCTGGATGAGGTCTTAGACTTAATCACCCCCTATAGCCATATCCTGATTGCTGGCTGTGACGGTTGTACCCAGCCGCCGAGGGGCTTAAGAGAGGCAAGGACACTAAGCCAGTTGCTTGAGCTTGGTGGTAAGCTGAGGGGTAAGGCGTTCACCTTTAAGACAACCACGACGGTGAAGCAGTGCGACTCCTTTCTAACTGCTTCGGCGCTCAAGCCCCAGGTTGATGGTATAGAAGCGGTGCTATCTTTAGCCTGCGGCGCCGGGGTACAGACCGTGGCTGAGCTCTTTCCCGACCTTCCCGTCCTGCCGGGGCAGAATTCCCATTTTGTTGGGGCGGAGGACAGGGAGGGAGGTATCCTAGAGGACAGGTGTGCCGCCTGTGGCGATTGCCTCCTTGCCCTGACCGGTGGTATTTGCCCGGTTACCAGATGTGCCAAAGGACTGCTTAACGGTGCTTGTGGCGGTGCTAGGAATGGCAAGTGCGAGATGGACCCGGAAAAGGACTGCGCCTGGGAACTCATCTTCGAGCGCCTGGAGAAGCAGGGCAAGCTAGACCGTATCAGGGAATCTCGTCCTCCCAGGAATTACCAGGCAAAGGCGTGGAGGCTGACGCCGTAACAGTGGGGTAGGGAGATGGTGCTGACTAGAGTGGGGAGATTGGCGAGGGTGACGGTGCGGGGGGTGGTGCAGGGGGTGGGGTTTAGACCCTTTATCTACCACCTGGCTCACGAGTATAACCTAAGGGGCTGGGTGCGCAATACCTCGGGTAGCGTTGACATTGAGGTGGAGGGTAGTGGGGAAGCCATAGAGCATTTCCTTAGTGACCTTCGCACTAAGGCCCCGCCGATGGCACACATTGAGACGGTTGAGGTCGCCTTTGATTCCCCTAAGGGTTATACCGAGTTTAAAATCTGGGAAAGCCTGAGCCGGGAGGGGCAGTACCAGCTAGTTTCGCCTGATATCGCTACCTGTGACGAATGTAAGAAGGAAATTTTCTCCCCCACCGACCGGCGCTTTCGCTACCCATTTACTAACTGCACCAATTGTGGTCCTCGGTTCACTATTATTGAGGATATCCCTTATGACCGCCCCAAGACTACCATGCGCCAGTTTAAGATGTGCCCCAAGTGTCGGCGGGAATACGCTGACCCCCTGAACCGGCGCTTCCATGCCCAGCCCAATGCCTGCCCCAAATGTGGACCTAGTTTGGAGCTTCTTAACGGCAATGGTAAGACGGTTGAAGGCGATGATGTTATTAAGGCAGCAAGCCAGCTTTTGAAAGAGGGCAAGATATTAGCCCTAAAGGGCTTGGGTGGATTTCATCTTGCCTGCGATGCCACCAGCGAGGCGGCAATAAACACCCTGAGGGCAAGAAAAAGGCGTCAGGGCAAACCCCTGGCGGTGATGATAGACACTATTGAGGAGATTGAAAAGCATTGTCTGCTATCCACCGAGGAAAGAAAATTACTTCAGTCTCCCCAGTGCCCCATTGTTCTCCTGCGCTGGAAGAAAGGCTCAAATATCTCGCCGGCGGTAGCCCCGAATCTAAAATACCTCGGCGTCATGCTCCCCTATACGCCGTTGCACCACCTTTTATTAAGTGAGACGGGATTGCCTCTGGTGATGACCAGCGGCAACATCAGTGAGGAGCCTATTGCCAAGGATAACGATGAGGCTTTGAAAAGGCTTGGGGGGATTGCTGATTATTTTCTGGTTCATAATCGGGATATTTATGCCCGCTATGATGATAGCGTTTATATCGTTGAGGACACCCCTCAGGTAATAAGGCGAGCGCGGAGCTATGCCCCATACCCCATCTTTCTTCCCTTCAAGGCAAAACAGATTCTTGCCTGCGGGGCTGAGCTTAAGAACACCTTCTGTCTGACCAAGGATGAGCATGCCTTTTTAAGTCAGCACATCGGCGATATGGAGAACGAGGAGACATTGGAGCACTTTGAAAATACTGTTGAGCTTTATAAAAAGCTGTTTCGCATTGAGCCTGAGATTATAGCCCATGATATGCACCCGGAATATCTTGCCACCAAGTACGCCCTTGAAGTGGGGGCAAGTGCAAGTTTAAAGCTTACCCCGGTTCAACACCACCATGCCCATATCGCCAGCTGTCTGGTGGATAATAAGGTTGAAGGTCAGGTGATTGGCGTTGCCTTTGACGGCACGGGATATGGCAGCGATGGCAATATCTGGGGCGGAGAGTTTCTGCTTGCTGACTACCGGAATTTCACGCGGGTGGGACACCTTGAGTATGTACCCATGCCCGGGGGTGAAGCGGCAATAAAGAAGCCATACCGTATGGCTTTGGGCTATCTCTACTGGTTGCTCGGAGAGGATTTCCCGTTGGATGGTCTGCCCCTTAGGCTCAACCCCACCGAGCTTGAGATAATAAGGCGGCAGCTAAGGCGGGGGCTCAACTCCCCTCTGACCTCAAGCGCGGGCAGGCTCTTTGACGGCGTTTCCGCCTTAACTGGGGTGAGACAGGAGATAGATTATGAGGCTCAGGCTGCCATTGAGCTGGAGATGGCAGTTCCGGACGGCGTAAGCGAACCAGAATCTTACCCCTTCGCCATCGTTGAGCAGCAGGGAGGGAGGGTGGTTAGGCTAGGGGAATTATTATCAGCAATAGTCCAAGATGTTAGAAATCAAGCCCCGGCTTGGGTAATATCGCTTAAGTTTCATCATACCGTGGCTCAGATGATTGCCGAGGTGTGTAAACTGATTGCCAGAGAGAGCGGGATAACTCGGGTGGCGCTGAGTGGTGGTGTTTTTCAAAATCGGCTATTATTGAAGTTAGCTATCGCCGCCTTAGAGGGGGAAGGCTTTAGCGTGCTTACCCATCACCTGGTGCCGTGTAACGACGGTGGCATTTCTTTAGGGCAAGCCGTCATCGCCAATTTTGCTAAGATTTGATAGAGATGTAACCCATCCCCCTTTTCACCCTAAAAAATCTTTGATTTTTCAGGGAACCCGATTAAAATATGGTAATCCCATCCCCCTGACCCCCTTCCCTTACTAAGGGAAGGGGGAGTAGACTAAGAGAGGGGGCTCCGCCCCCTCTCTAAAACCTCTTCCCCCTCTCCTTGACAAGGAGAGGGGGATTAAGGGGGTGAGGTTGTTAGGAGTTAAATATGTGTCTTGCCATACCAGTGCTGATTAAGTCTATAAAGGACAAAGAGGCTGAGGTTGAGATTGGGGGCATAAGCCGTAAGATTAGCCTCTGGCTTACCCCAGAAGCTAAGGTTGGGGAGTATGTCCTTGTCCACACTGGCTACGCCATAAACGTTTTAGACCAGAGAGAGGCGGAAGAAACCTTATCCCTTTTAGAACAAATAGTGGGGATGGCTGAGGAGGAAGGTTGAAATTTGTCTCTGAATTCAGACGCTCGGAGCTGGCTCAAGGGCTAATTGCCCAAATTCATCGCCAGTCCAAGACTCCAGTGCGTTTCATGGAGTTCTGTGGTGGGCATACCGTGACCATCTTCAGATATGGCATCCGCCAGCTCTTGCCCAAGACTATTGATATGGTATCGGGACCGGGCTGCCCTATCTGTGTTACCGCCAATGCCGACCTGGATAAGGCAATTGCCCTAGCTCAGATTCCGGGGGTAATCATTGCCACCTTTGGCGATATGCTCAAGGTCCCAGGGAGTAGCTCCAGCCTACAGGAGGCTAAGGCTGGTGGCGCCGATGTGCGTACGGTATATTCCACTATGGATGCCCTTAAAATAGCCGAGGACAACCCTGATAACGCCATAGTCTTCCTCGGCATTGGCTTTGAGACCACCGCCCCAACTATTGCCGTCTCCATCCTTCAGGCAATGGAGAAAGGGCTCAAGAATTATTGCGTCCTCTCTCTGCATAAACTCTGTCCCCCCGTAATTCAGGCTCTACTTGAGTCCGGAGAGCTCAAGCTTCACGGGCTTATCTGCCCGGGGCATGTCAGTGCTATTATTGGCTCCCGCCCCTGGGAGTTTATCGCCCGGGACTATGCTGTCCCCTGCGTCATCTCCGGCTTTGAGCTTTTGGACATCCTGCAAAGTGTGGATATGCTGGTAAGTCAGGTGGAAAGCGGCAGGTCTCAGGTTGAGATTGCCTACCGGCGGGGGGTGCGCCCTGAGGGTAACCAGCAGGCTTTGAGGCTCATGAGTCAGGTGTTTGAGCCTGCTCCGGCCCAGTGGCGGGGGATGGGGGAGGTTCCAGGTAGCGGCTTGAAGCTCAGGAAAAAGTACCAGCGCTTTGATGCTGCTCTTGCCTTTGACGTTACTCCTGTCCCCACCCGTGAGCCTGTGGGCTGTATCTGCGGCGATATCCTGCGTGGGGTCAAGACCCCGGCTGATTGTAAACTCTTTAGCAATGTGTGCACCCCGGAAAACCCGGTAGGTCCGTGCATGGTATCTGCCGAGGGCAGCTGCTCTGCCTATTACCTTTATGGAGGCGGTCTTGAACGATAAAATCCTCTTAGCTCACGGCAGTGGCGGAAAGCTAGCCCACGACCTGGTGGAGAAGGGCTTGGTTAAAGCCTTCAGCAATCCATTTTTAGCTAAGCTTGATGACTCGGCAGTTATTGACCTAAGTGGCAGGCTAGCCTTCACCACCGATAGCTATGTGGTCAGCCCCATCTTCTTCCCCGGTGGGGATATTGGCAAGCTGGCTGTCTGCGGCACGGTTAATGACCTGGCTATGTCCGGCGCCCGCCCCCTTTATCTAAGCCTCTCCTTCATTATTGAGGAGGGTTTTTTAAAAAGTGAGTTAGACAAGGTGGTAAACTCTATTCAGAGGGCAGCTGAGGAGGCAGAGGTAAAGATTATCACCGGAGATACCAAGGTGGTACATCGGGGCAGCGCCGATAAGCTCTTTATCAATACTGCCGGTGTCGGCATAATAGCGGAGGGGGTCAATATCTCGGGCAACAACGCCAGACCGGAGGATAAGGTAATTCTGAGCGGGACCATAGGTGACCACGGCATTGCGGTAATAAGCCGGCGGGAGGAACTGGGCTTTTCCACTAAGCTTGAGAGCGATTGTGCCCCGCTTGGGGGCTTGGTCGCGGAGATGCTCAATGCCTCTCCCAATATCCATTGCCTGCGCGACCCCACCCGAGGCGGGCTGGCTACCAGCCTGAACGAACTGGCTAAGCAGTCAAAGGTAAGCATAAGGATTGAGGAGGAGAAGATTCCGGTGCGGGAGGAGGTTCTGGCTGCCTGTGAGATGCTTGGTTTTGACCCCCTTTATGTCGCCAATGAGGGCAAGCTGGTGGCTATAGTCCCACCCGAGGATGCCAATAAAGTTCTTAAGACAATGCGAAGAAATCGTTATGGGGAAAATGCCGCCATCATCGGTGAGGTGGGGGTAGAAAAACCGGGTCGGGTGGTGATGAAAACCGTTTTGGGAGCCTCACGAATCGTTGATATGTTAGTTGGCGATTTATTACCCAGGATTTGCTAGGATGCACGAGCTTACCATCACTCAGAGTATGCTCAACCTTGTCCTGGAACAGGCGGAAAAGGCTGGAGCTAAGGAAGTGAAAAAGATTAAACTGGTTATTGGCAAGATGAGCGGTGTCACTGAGGATAGTGTGAGATTTTACTTTGATTTCCTGAGCCGGGGAACCATTGCTGAGGGGGCGGTTCTGGCGATTAAAGCGGTGCCAACACAAGCTCGGTGTCGGGGCTGCGATAGACTCTTTGAACTTACGGAATTTGACTGGACTTGCCCTAATTGTCATGGTAATAATATGGAAATCGTCGCCGGTAAAGAACTTTTCGTGGAAAGCATTGAGGTGGAATAAGATAAGTCATCCCATCTAGCTGGAGAGGAGGGAAATATGCCAAACGGATACGAGATAAATGATTTAGTCAAGGAAGAATCGTGGCGCCTGTTCCGGATAATAGGGGAGCTGGTGGAGGGTTTTGATAAGCTTTCTGGGATAGAGCCGGCGGTAACCATATACGGTTCAGCTCGGCTCAGCCCGGATGACGAGCTATATCGCCAGACCGAGGAGATAGCCCGCCGCCTTGGTGAGCTGGGGTTTTCCATCATAACCGGTGGCGGACCCGGGGTGATGGAGGCAGCAAATAAAGGGGCGCACCAAGCCGGCGTTACCTCAGTTGGACTTAATATTCAACTAGCTGAGGAACAGGTGTGCAATGTCTTCACGACAAAGACAATAACATTTAATCACTTCTTTGTTCGTAAGGTTATGCTGGTGAAGTATGCTACCTCGTTTATCATACTGCCCGGCGGGCTGGGAACGCTTGATGAGCTAACTGAGGTGTTAACATTGATACAAACCCGTAAGATAAAGCCCTTCCCCGTAGTATTGTTTAATAGCGAATACTGGCAGGGCTTTCTGGACTGGCTACGAAGTTCCGTCCTCGACAAAAAGTTTATCTCCGCAGATGACGTCAATATTCTGAGAGTTTGTGACTACCCTGATGAGGTAATTGATGTTGTCCAGAGGTGGTATATAAAGCAAGAAGTTATTGGTAGGAAGGCGCTATTTGGAAGCTAACTATTCTGTCTGCTGATTACTGTGGCATTTCTGCTATAATGCAAGCCTCGGAACGAAGTTTTGAGGAGGCAGGCATGAAGTGGAATTACTTGACTACCTTGGTTCTAATACTGCCGCTACTATTCGGTTGTGCCCCCAAGCCATCAGCCCCACCGCCATCTACACCACCACCCGATACCACACCCCCACCTGTAATTAGTGGCTTAGTGGCAATTGATGCCTATGATGGGAGGGTAAACTTATGGTGGGATAAGAGCACTGCCGAAGATTTCGACTATTATAATATATATCTAAACAAAACCGAGATGGCAGATGTCACCGGCATGAAGGCTATCCAGCAGATAAAAGACATTGCCACCTGTAGATATCAAGCGACTGGGCTTGAAGACGGGACCAAGTATTATTTTGCCGTAACTGCAATGGATAAGAGTGGCAACGAGGGTGTTCAGGTATCAAGTTTAGGTGTAACGCCTACACCAATGCCAAGGGGAACTGTAGACCCGGACATAACTGTGGATATCTATCAGTCTGATATGGCTTGGCCTGGCACCACCCTATTGCCAGACAACCATAATAGGGCAAGACCTAGGGTAATTGAAGTCAATATGCTGGGGGAGATTGTTTGGCAATATCTGCTTCCCGACGGTTTGAAGGAGTATACCAATCCCGGATTTGATGTGGAATTGCTGGCAAACAATAACATATTGTTGATGTTGCCTGGTTACGGTGTATGCGAGATTAATCGCAATGGTAATATAGTCTGGTCATATCTGGACCCCAAGGTGTCCCACGACGCCGACCGCTTGCCAAATGGTAATACCTTGGTGGTATACGGTAATGAGGATGGGATAAACGATGCCCAGGTGAAGGAAGTAAACCCGAAGGGCGAGGTGGTCTGGAGGTGGTATGCCAAAGACCACTTTGATAAACCTCTTTACAATACTATCTTTGACCAGGGCTGGACTCATACCAATGCCGTATCCAGACTACCGAACGGCAACACCCTCATCAGCCCAAGGAATTTTGACTTCGTGGTGGAAGTTGATCCCCAGGGTGCAGTGGTCAGGACGATTGGGGAAGGGATTTTTGATAATCAACACGACCCGGAGGTTCTTCCCAATGGCAATATACTACTCGCCAACCACCTTAAACCTCACCAGGCGATAGAACTTGACCCAAAGACAGGCGAGATTGTTTGGCAATCCGCAGGGTTTGAGCGAGAGGCTTCTCCCGTCAGAGACGCCAACAGATTACCAAACGGCAATACGCTAATTACGGGGTCAACAAAGATAGTTGAGGTTACCGCCGAAGGAGAAATTGTTTGGCAGCTTGCCCTAAAAGGAATAACTTTGTCTAGACAGGACGCGTCAGGCTTGGGGTTCTACAAGGCGGAGAGGATTGGCATACAGAGATAATGCGACCCCGAGGGGATTTGAACCCCTGATCTCCACCGTGACAGGGTGGCATGTTAGACCGCTACACCACGGGGCCTAGTCAAAGTCTACCAGTGGTATTCTACTTGTGTCAAGCTGGTCTTGGGTATTGTTTGTGTTCTCTATCCTATGTTATAATACCTTAACTAATTTTTGAAGGAGATTACAATCTCTCAGGAAGATAAAGAACTTCGTGACTACGAACTGGTGGTAATTATCAATCCGGAGGTTATGGATGAGGCGGTTGATAGTGTAATGGGTCGCATCAGCCAGTTTATTACTGAAAATGGTGGTTCTGTCTCTACTATTGAACGATGGGGTAAGAGAAAGCTAGCCTATCCAATAAAACACTTTATGGAGGGAAATTATGTGTTGACTCGATTCAAAATGAAGCCTAAATCGAGTAAAGAGCTTGAAGCAAGCTTGCAGATTTCTGAGGAGGTTTTTAGGCATCTGCTGACAAGACTAGATAGTTAACCAGTTGGCGAGGGGAAAGGAGTGGACGGCGATGTTAACGCTAAATAAAGTAATGATTATAGGGAATGTTGGGACTGATCCCGAGATGCGTTTTACCCCTAATGGCAATCCCGTAACCTCGTTTCGTGTTGCCACTAACCGGGTATATACCACTCCCAATGGCGAGCGTAAGCAGGAGACGGAGTGGTTTACTGTGGTCGCTTGGAATAGGCTAGCTGAAAATTGTAACCAGTTTCTAACTAAGGGTCAGCGTGTTTATGCCGAGGGTAGGCTCCATACCCGTAGTTGGGAGGGGCAGGATGGGCAGAAGCACTCCCGGACTGAAATAATAGCCAACCGAGTGCTTTTCCTTGATCGGCAGGCAGTAGCGCCTCTCCCTGGGGAGGAGGCTATCGCCAGCGAACCGGGGCCTGAGGAGGATTTCCCATTTTCCGACGAGGGTTAGAATTGGCTAAATTTACAAGGAGGGTTTAGCTAACTTAAAGAGTGGACAAGCAAAAGTCTAGCGAGACAGGGGTCAGAAGGCAAAGCAGGGCAAAGTATGTAGTCAAGCGTAAGACTTGTTCCCTTTGTGCTGATAAGGTTACGGCGATAGACTACAAAGAGCCGGTCAAATTGCGCCACTATATATCGGATAGGGGGAAGATTCAGCCGAGGCGTAGAACTGGTACCTGTGCTAAACATCAGCGTGCCTTGGCCATGGCGATAAAGAGGGCGAGGCATTTAGCCCTTCTGCCATTTGTCCCCGATCATATCCACAAGACCGGGGGCATTGGTATACGCGATTAGTCTTATATCTATAACCGAAATCCTGATTTCGCGGGGCGCTCCTTCAAGCACCCAGAAACCAAACTTTCTATCTCCCTCATCGTTTTTGGCTGCCCTACATTGACACCCAAAAGAGGCAGAAGTATAATCACTCAAGTCTAGTGTGGAGTTATCATGCCGAAGAGGACTTATCAACCAAAGAGGATTCCGCGTAAGCGTGAGCATGGCTTTCGGGCAAGGATGAGCACGCGAGGGGGGCAAGCTGTCCTCAAGGCAAGACGACTTAAGGGTCGTAAGCGACTCATTGTGGTGTGACGATGCGGGGAAGAGAATATCTTACCAAATCAGGGCAGTATGCTCTAGTTTATAATAAGGGTAGCTCATGGGGAAGCGATTTAGTGGTGATAAGGGTCTTGCCCAACGGGCTTACCTTTTCTCGGTATGGCTTCTCGGTTGGTCGGCGGATAGGTAAGGCAGTGGTGAGAAATCGGATGAAGCGCCGGCTTCGGGAAATCTTGCGTTTGCTTCCACTTGAGCCGGGATGGGATATTATATTTATTGCCCGCCCTAAAGCCACCAGTGCTAGCTTCGCTAGCTTGAGGAAATCGGTTCAGGGTCTACTTTCCCGGGCTGGCTTATTGACGAGGGAGTATGAAAAGGCTTGCCTTAGAATTAATTAGACTTTATCAGTCTACCCTATCGCGGGTTATACCGCCTAACTGCCGCTTTACCCCCAGTTGCTCTCAATATACCTATGAAGCTATCTCCAAGTTTGGCTTAATTAAAGGAATATGGTTGGGAGCAAAGCGGCTCGTTCACTGCCACCCTTTTAATCCTGGTGGCTATGACCCTGTGCCCTGAGGAGTTAGTCAAGTGGAGATTAGAGGTAATATAGCATTAGCCAGCAAGGTTTGCCTCGTGGTCACCCTGCTCTTAGTCGGGCTGACCTTCTTTGGGTGTACTGTTAGGAGTTCGCCCCAAGGGGGCTCAGGGGGGGTGGTAGCTAACGGCGTCTTATTTCTGTGTCCGGCGTTAAAGCAAACCACCGGTGGCTTCGGTTGTGCAGCACCACAAACGGAAGGTAAGCTCATAGCGGTGAATACCTCAGATGGTAGTCGCCGGTGGGAGACTCCTCTGAAGCCGTCAACACCGCCCGGTGGTGGCTACGGCTGTGCCCCGGCACCTATACCAGCCGCCATATATGGCAATCCAGCAATATTAGGGGATTTAGTCTATGTTGGCGGCTATAATGGTAAGATTTATGCCGTTAATTCCAGTTCCGGGGCACTGAGATGGGTATATCCCCGTGATGACAATCTACGACCCATTATTGGTGGGGTTTTAACGGCTCAGGGTAAGGTCTATTTTGGTTGTTCTGATGGCAAGGTCTATGCCCTTGATGCTGCCACTGGAGATAAGCAGTGGGAATTTCCCACCGGGGATAAGATTTGGTCAACCCCAGTTATTCAAGGTAATACGCTATATATTGGTTCTTTTGATAAGAAGCTCTACGCCTTAAATGCCAGCGATGGAACTAAGAAATGGGCGTTTCCCACTGAAGGAGCTATTATCTCCACCCCCTTGGTCTATGATAACACCGTCTATATTGGTTCCTTTGACCGGCATTTCTATGCTGTTGATGCTGTTACTGGCAAACCGAAATGGCCACAGCCGTTTGAGACCGGTAGCTGGTTCTGGGCAAAACCGGTAGTCTATAACAATATTGTCTACGCACCTTGCCTTGATGGCAAGGTCTATGCCCTGGATGCCAAAACCGGGGCTCAGGTGGTTGAACCTTTTGACCTCGGAAGCCCGATTTCTTCGTCCCCGGTCTTGGTTAGTAATAAGGTTATTGTTGCCACTGAAAGCGGTGTAGTCTACGCCGTAGATACTGATAACAATAAGCGTGAAGAAATGACTAGGTTGAAAACCCAACAAGGTAAAGAGGAAACGGTACATGCCCCTCTCAGCGCCAGTGATGGAGCCGTCTATATTTATACCCAGGAGCAGAATCTCTACGCCCTGAGTGCCGAGTCAGGGACGACGCTGTGGGGACCAGTAAGTATTAAGTGAGGTAGATTTCTTTGAATCTATGGGATTTAATTATCCAGCAGCCGATGATAAATACCCTCATTGTGCTGGCTCATTATTTATCCAACAACTTCGGGGTGGCTATTATTGTCCTGACTATTATCGTTAACGGCTTGATGCTCCCCCTCACCCTCAAGCAGATTCATTCATCTAAGGCAATGCAAACCCTCCAGCCTAAGCTTGCCGAGCTTCAGAAGAAGTATGCTAGGGATAGGCAGAGGCTAGCTCAAGAGCAGATGAGGCTGTATAAGGAGTCTGGGGTAAGCCCAGCGGGCTGCCTTTTGCCTTTACTGGTCCAGATGCCGGTCTGGATAGCCCTGTATCAGTCAATAATGCGGGTTCTAGCCGTAATCCCGGAGAATTTGCTTGGCCTAGCCAAGTATCTTTATCCCTGGCCAATAGTATATTCCACCTTACCGTTACCGAATAAGTTCCTCTGGCTTAACCTAGCTACCGGGGATATGCTGCTGGCAATCCTGGTCGGGGGGACGATGTGGGTGCAGCAAAAGATGGTAATGGCACCAACTACCGACCCCAGGCAGCAGTCGCAGGCCAATATGATGCTATGGATGATGCCACTGATGTTTGCCTTCTTCACTTTATCCTTTCCCAGTGGGCTGGCTCTTTTCTGGGTAACATCAAATGTTATCAGGATTGGTCTCCAATATTCTGTAACCGGCTGGGGTGAGCTAGTTAAATCAGCGCCGAAAAAGCAAATCGTCAGTGATAAAAAGTATAAGCAGCACCCTGAGGTGGAGAAATCACCCCAAGGTGCTAATATTATTGCGCCGAGTTTGACGCAGGAAGAAGGTTTAAGCCATGGAGAGTCTGGAAGTAAGCGGCAAGACCGTGGAGGAGGCTACCCAAAAAGCCTTAGAGCAATTAGGCGTCAGCCGAGAAGAGGTAGAGGTCACCGTCGTAAAAGAGGGTAGGCGTGGTATCCTCGGTCTGGGGGCTGAGGAAGCCAAGATTTTAGTGCGACCATTGGCAGCCATGCCTAAGAAACCTAAGAAGCCTAAGAAACCTGAGAAGCCTGAGGAGGGGGGTGATGTCGCTGAGGCAGCAGCCGGTGTCTTGGAGACCCTTCTTGCTCGGCTGGAGTTGGTAGCATCGGTTGTGCCCGAGACTAAACCCCCGCTGGGGGGTGGGGATGCCCCCCCTGTCATTAGCCTTAATGTGAAGGGTGATGACCTTGGTATCCTAATCGGGCGGCGTGGTCAGACCCTTGCCTCCCTTCAGCATATTGTCAGACTTATCGTAGCTCATAAGGTGAAGGCTCGGGTGCCTATAGTTATCGACGTTGAGGGATATAAGCAGCGCCGCTACGATGCATTACAGGCTTTAGCCTTGCGGGTGGCAGAGCAGGTGAAGGCTAAGAAAAGACCATTCGCTCTGGAACCGATGCCCGCTTATGAGAGGCGTATTATCCATCTTACTCTGGCTGGTAACCCTGATGTCACCACTGAGAGCACCGGTGAGGGCGAGACCCGTAAGGTGGTTATTGTGCCAAGAAAGCAGCGCTGATTTATAGGTGTTTATGTTTCGTCCCGTTGGTAATAAGGTTAATTTCCCCCCGCTTGAGGAGAAAATCCTCAGCTTTTGGAGGAGCAAAGACGTCTTTGAGCGGAGTATAGAGGCTCGCCAGGGCGGTCGTCGTTTCGTATTGTACGAGGGACCACCTACAGCTAATGGTAGCCCGGGGATACATCATGTACTATCCAGGGTCTTTAAGGACGTCATACCCCGTTATAAGGCGATGAAGGGTTTTTATGCCCCGCGCATCGCTGGCTGGGATACCCATGGGCTGCCGGTAGAGCTGGAGGTGGAGAAAGAACTCGGCTTTTCTACCAAAACCCAGATTGAAGAATATGGCATTGACAAGTTTAACACCCGCTGCCGGGAGAGCGTTTTTGGCTACCTCAAGGAGTGGGAGGCATTGACTGAGCGCATCGGCTTCTGGATTGACCTGGAGCATCCATATATTACGATGGACAATAACTATATTGAGAGCTGCTGGTGGGCGATAAAGCAGATGTGGGATAAGGGGCTAGTCTATCAGGGCTATAAGGTTACCCCCCACTGCCCCCGCTGCGGCACCTCCCTTTCCTCCCATGAGGTTGCCCTTGGCTACAGGGATGATGCCGAAGACCCGTCAGTTTATATAAAGTTTAAACTTTTCTCAAAATTACCAACTAGCGCTAATCCTGACGTATATCGGAGGCTCTATACTCCACTAACGCCAACCTATTTTCTAGCGTGGACGACCACACCCTGGACGTTGCCAGGTAACACAGCCCTGGCCGTAGCCCCGGAGGCTGATTATATTGTAGTCGAAGGCAATAAGGAACGCTTGGTCATGGCTCAGGCTTTGATGGGTAAAACTTTGGGGAGCGAGTATAAAATAGTAGATACAATAAAGGGAAGCGGCCTTATTGGGCTTGAATACGAACCTCTCTTTAAGCCCTCTGATTTTGGAGTTCTCGGTGAGCGGTTAAGCCCAGACTACTATTACAAGATTTATGGTCCAGTGGAGCCACCTGAAACCTACCCTATCATTAGTGGTGATTTTGTTTCTATGGAAGACGGCACCGGCATTGTCCATATCGCCCCAGCCTTTGGCGAGGTTGACTATGAAGTTGGAAGAGCTAAGAGTCTGTATTCTGTCCAGCCTGTAAACTTGCAGGGGAATATAATTGGCAACTACCCATTTTCCGGCAAATTCGTTAAAGACGCTGACGCAGATATTCTCGCTGACCTGAAATCACGAAACCTGCTCTTCCGCAGTGAGACCATTCGCCACACCTACCCCTTCTGCTGGCGCTGCGAGACACCGCTTCTTTACTATGCCAAGCAGACCTGGTATATCAGGACGACGGCAGTTAAAGATGAGCTTATTGCCAGAAATGACGAGATAAACTGGTACCCAGAACATATAAAATATGGACGCTTCGGTGATTGGCTGCAAAACAACGTTGACTGGGCTTTTTCTCGTGAAAGGTACTGGGGGACGCCGCTGCCGGTCTGGCGCTGCGAGTCCTGCGGCAGCTATGAATGTGTCGGTAGCATAAATGAACTGGAGAAAAAGCCCAACTTCTCCGGCTTTAGACAGCCAATAGATTTACACCGCCCCTTTGTTGACGAGCTGACCTTTAATTGCTCAAGGTGTGGGGCAAAGATGCGGCGGCTGCCGGAGGTGATTGACTGCTGGTTTGATTCCGGAGCTATGCCCATAGCTCAATACCACTATCCCTTTGACAATAAAACCTTGCTTGAGGACGGGAGGTTTCCCGCCGATTATATCTGTGAAGCCGTTGACCAGACGCGGGGGTGGTTTTACAGCCTTCATGCGATATCTACCCTGTTGTTTAACCGCATCTGTTTTAATAATGTCATCTGTCTTGGGCACGTCCTTGACGCCAAGGGGGAGAAGATGAGCAAGGCTAAGGGGAATGTGGTCGAGCCTGGGGCGATAATCAATAACTACGGGGCTGATGCCCTGCGCTGGTATTTTCTTACTGGCACGGCGCCGGGTAATGTGCGCCGCTTCTCCGAAGAGGCGGTGGCTGAGGTAACCCGCCGCTTCTTTTTGACCCTGTGGAACGTCTACTCCTTCTTTGTCACCTACGCCAATATCGACAAATTCGTCCCCGGCTCGGCGGGGGGTAAGGTGGAGCCATCAGAGCTTGACCGCTGGATTATCTCTGAGCTTAATCAGCTTATAGCCGATGTTGACGGCGGGCTGGAGGCTTATAATCCAACGGAGGCGGGGAGGAGGATAGAGGGCTTTGTTGATGACCTGTCTAACTGGTATGTGCGCCGGAGCCGGCGGCGGTTCTGGAAGAGCGAGAATGATGCCGATAAGCTGGCGGCATATACCACTCTATATGAATGCTTGGTGACACTGTCAAAGCTACTTGCCCCGTTTACCCCCTTCCTGGCTGAGGAGCTATATCAAAACCTGGTCTGTTCAGCCTTTCCTGATGCCCCGGATAGCGTGCACCTGACTGATTTCCCAGTGGCTGATGAGAGCAAGATTGATAAGCAGCTGATGGCTGATACCAAACTGGCGATGAAGGTGTCAAGCCTTGGTCGGGCGGCACGGAGCGCGGCGGGTATTAAAGTAAGGCAGCCGCTGAGTAGAATTGACGTCTTTGTTAGTACTAGCAGCCAAAGGAGAATTTTAGAAAAACCAGCTATTCAAGCACAAATTATGGAAGAGGTAAACGTGAAAGCTCTGCAAATAACAGACTTTCCTCCAACCATCACGTCTGCTGGCGACGTAAATGATGTAGTAGTAGGTCTTGATAGCAACATAACGCCCGAGCTTAAGGCTGAGGGCATGGCTCGGGAGATAGTGCGCCGGTTGCAGGCAATGCGCCGCTCCGCCGGTTTTGACATTGCTGACCATATCATTACCTATTATCACGGGGATGATTATATAAAGCGGGTAATGGCGGACTTTGCCGACTATATCAAGCAGGAAACGCTCTCCCGCGAGCTTATTGATGAGGTTCCCGAAGAGGGCGTCTTTACTGAGCACCATAAGCTGAGTGGCTATGATATATTACTGGGGGTTAAGAGACTTAGCTAGGGCGGTGGGCTTTCAGTAAGTGTAGCGTAGGTAATATACTTGTTATTACCCCGCCAGTAGATTATTTCTACCTTTTGCCCAATTTGACAGGAAGTTATTGCTTGTATAAGGTCATCAGTATTAGCTATCTTCTTGCTGTTGAAGCCGACAATGACATCCCCCGCCTTTAGTCCCGCTTCCTCAGCTGGTTTGCCAGGCTGTACTTGTGTCACAAATATTCCTTCATTTACCGCCAGTTTATAGCGCCAAACCAGGTAGGGGGTGACATCAGTGTAAGTTATCCCTAGATAGGGCCGAACTACACGGCCAGCGTTTATTAGCTCGGTGATAATTGGCATCGCCGAGCTACTGCTTATGGCATAACCCATACCCTCAACGCCAACAGTAGCAATCTTAGCACTGGTAATACCGATGACCTTGCCCGCCATATTAACCAGTGGTCCACCGCTATTTCCGGGGTTGATAGCGGCATCGGTTTGAATAAGGTCGTCCAGGGTTTGCCCTGTGGATACAGGGAGAGAAACACCCTTAGCACTGACAATGCCTTTGGTGGCACTTATCCCCATACCCAGTGAGTTACCAATAGCCACTACCCAGTCACCTACCCTCAATTGGGAGGAATTACCAACACTAGCTGCAGCTAGGTTTCGGGCGTCAATCTTGACCACCGCCAGGTCAGTGAGAGCATCAGCACCAACTACACTTGCTGGAAAAGTCCTGCCATCATCCAGGGTTACCGTGATGGTGTTAGCCCCTTCAATTACATGATTATTGGTCACTATATGCCCATCCCCGTTTATAATCCAACCTGAGCCAGCGCCTGTCTGCTTGTAGTAGTAGGTTATAACCTCAGTGTTGATAGCTACTACCGAAGGCTTGACTAAAGCCACCACATCAGCAATATTAGGCAAAAACTGGCTTTGACCTTGTGACGGGGGTAACGTCCAGCTAGACTCAATGGGGGTAGTAGGAGTTGGGGATGGCGAGGTATTTACCGGGGGCAATACGCAGCTACTACCGAGGAGAAGACATAAAACTATAAAGCAGGTCAATAGATATTTTATATTTATCCCTTTTATTATTTTCATAATTATGGCTTCATTATGCCGGCGAAATGTTAATTTTCTGTTAATTTCTCTATTCTTCTGCCTTCTTATTCTAGCACGCAGCTAGAATTTAGACAAAGGGGTATGCTCGCTTTTCTGCACACCTCACCCCCTTTCCACCCTAAAAAATCTGCGATTTTTCAGGGAACCCGAATTTCATATGGTAACCTCACCCCCTTTCCACCCTCTCCTTCTCAAGGAGAGGGGGAAAGTTTTTTAAAAAGAGGGGCTGACGCCCCTCTTAAACGCCCCGCTTTCGGGGTGGGGAGAGAAAATTACGGGATAAGCTGCAGACGCCCCTAAGGGCGGGCAGTAAGAAGCAAAGCCTAATGGGCGGGTGGGAAAAAGACGCACAGGGGAAGGGGGATGGGGTGATAAACAAGCTCATCTGGTTGCTTTGCCGAGGTAAAATCTGCTATAGTTTAACCCAGTTTTAATAAAGAGGGTCTTGGTGTCTAAGCCGATAATAGATAAGGCGAGAAGTGAAGGCAGGACGGTGTTGACTGAGGTTGAGTCTAAGCAGTTTCTCAAACCGGCAGGGATAGACGTTGTTGATACTAGGCTGGCTACATCCAGGGAGGAGGCAATCTCCATAAGCCGGCAGCTTGGCTTTCCTGTGGTGTTGAAGATAGCCTCACCGGATATTGTGCATAAGAGTGACAGTGGTGGGGTTAGACTGGGGTTAAATAACGCCAGTCAGGTGGGTAAAGCCTATGACCAGATTCTATCAGCTATTAAGCAAAACTGTCCCGAGGCAAAGATTCACGGGGTGGCGGTGCAGCGGATGGCTCGCCCCGGCGTTGAGGTGATTATCGGTATGTCCAAGGATGCCCAGTTTGGGCCGGTGCTTATGTTCGGTCTGGGGGGGATTCTGGTTGAGGTTCTCAAGGATGTCTCCTTCAGGATTGTTCCCTTATCCCGAAGGGATGCCGCTGAGATGATACGGGAGATAAAGGGCTATCCTTTGCTGGAAGGTTATCGGGGTCGGGAGGCGGTAGATTTGTCCCACCTTGAGGAATTATTAATCAAGGTGTCAAATTTTGTCGAGCAGAATCCTGAAGTTATGGAGCTTGACCTCAACCCCATTTTTGCCTATAGCCATGGTGCTATAGTTGTAGATGCCAGAATTATACTGGAGGAAGATAAGTGATGAACCTAAGATTGATGTTAGAGGCAGCAGCCAAGCGGTACGGGGAGAAGACGGCGGTGGTTATGGATGAGCGGAGGTTATCCTATGCCCAGCTGGATGAAGCAGCAAATAAGGTAGCTAACGCCTTACTGGGGATGGGGGTAAAGAAGGGTGACCGGGTGGCGATGCTACTGTCCAATAGCCCGGAATTTGCCGCTATCTACTTTGGCGTGGTCAAGATTGGCGGCATTGCTGTGCCTCTGGATACCAAGTATAAGCTTGCTGAGCTAGCCTCTCTCTTTAACGACGCCCAGCCCAAGGTTCTGGTGGCGGAAAGCCCACTTCTGGAGCCAATAGTGCCGGCGCTACCAGGGTTTAAGTCCATAGCCCGGGTCATAGAGGTAGGTTCTGAGTATAAAGGTCAGTTTCTTAGCTATCAAGGGATTATGGATACAAGCCCGTCAAGACCGGTGACAGTGGAGCTGAAAGGCGAGGATATTGCTCATATTGCTTATACTTCAGGGCCTAGCTTTAATCCCAGAGGAGTGGTGATGTCCCATCAGGCTCTGGCCAGGGAGGCAGCCATATCCGGCGATGGCTTTCAGCAGACTGATAGGGATGTAGTGGTGCTGTTTGCCTTGCCCATGCATCATGCCTTTGGCCTGGTAGTAATACTGATGACGGCAATCACCAAGGGTAGCACCGTAGTAATGTTAGGCGGGTTATCTATTAATAGTCTTCTTGAGGTCATTGAAAGGGAGAAGGCGACCATTTTTATGGCAGTGCCCTTTGTCCATGCCTTGATAGTTAACACCGCTGAAACGGAAGGGATACACCATGACCTGAGTTCTATCCGTGTGTGGGGCACGGCGGGAGCGGCTATGCCGGCTAATATTTGGCAAAAAATCAAGCAACACCTTGGCTTCTCGGCGGTTGATTTCTGGGGCATGACCGAGTCCGCAGCTCACGTTACCTGTCAGTCCCTTGATGGTACCGGCAAACCAGGCTCGGTGGGAAAGGCCTTGCCCGGCTGGGAGCTGAAGATAGTTGACGATGATGGCCGGGAACTGCCACCAAACCAGCCGGGTGAGGTAGCGGTCAGGGGACCAATAATGAAGGGCTACTATAACAATCCCCAGGCAACAGCTCAGGTAATAAAAAACGGCTGGCTTCATACCGGTGATATTGGCAAGGTAGATGAGGCAGGCTGGTTGTTTCTGCTGGGGGGCAGGAAGAAGGATATGTTCATCGCTAAGGGACAGAATATCTACCCCAGCGATATTGAGCCGGTGCTGACTAGCCATCCCAAGGTGGCTGAGGCAGCAGTGGTGGGAGTCCCTGACGAAATACGGGGGGAGAAGCCCCAGGCTTTCATCAGAGTGAAGGCTGGTGAGATAGCTACCGAGCCAGAGATAAAGAGGTTTTGCCTTGAGCGTCTGGCTAATTATAAGGTGCCAAAGGAGATTATCTTTGTCGATTCTTTACCCAGGACTGCTGATGGCAAGGTTGATAAGAAGAGTTTAAGGGAAAATAGGTGAAGAGAAGGGTAGTAGTAACTGGCATGGGGGCGGTAACCCCCCTGGGGATTGGGGTGGGGAAAAGCTGGCAATCGCTATGCCAGGGGAAATCGGGCGTTGGTGTGATTACCCACTTTGATGCTAGTGATTTCCGCACCAGGGTTGCGGGGGAGGTCAAGGGGTTTGACCCGTTGGATTTTATTGACAAGAAGCTGGTAAGGAGGGGAGACCGTTTTATCCATTTTGCCTTAGCTGCCGCCAGGATGGCGCTGGAGGATTCCGGGCTATCCATAAATGACAGTAATAGTGAGCGGGTGGGGGTATCGGTGGGGACAGCCATGGGCGGGATAGAAAGTATAGAGAAGAACCACGAGCTGCTGATTAAGGGCGCTCGCCAGCAGATTTCCCCCTTCTTTGTTCCCAGTTTTCTGTGCAATATGGCAACAGGGCAGATTGCTATTGAGTTCGGGGCGAGGGGGGTGAATCTGTGTACGGTGACCGCCTGTGCCTCAGGGACGCAGGCTATCGGCAATGCCTTCAGGGTTATCCAGCAGGAAGAGTCTGACGCCATGATTGCCGGCGGGGCTGAGGCGGCAATCAGACCGCTTGTCTTTGCCGGACTGGATGTACTAAAGGTTATGACCGCCAGAAACGACGAGCCGGAGAAGGCAAGCCGTCCCTTTGATAAAGACCGCGACGGTTTTGTTATTGGCGAGGGGGCGGGGGTCGTCATCCTGGAGGGGCTGGAGTCCGCCCTAAAGAGGGGGGCTAGAATCTATGGCGAGGTGCTGGGCTACGGGCTTAACAGTGATGCCTATCATATAACCGCCCCCGACCCTGACGGCAGGGGTGCCGCTAGTTGTATGAAGATGGCGCTTAATGACGCCGGAATTTCTATTGATAAGGTTGATTATATTAACGCCCACGGCACATCAACCGTGCTTAATGACCTGTCCGAGACCAAGGCGATAAAGAGCGTTTTTGGGGAGCGGAGCAAAAAGATACCCATAAGCAGTAACAAATCAATGATAGGGCATATGTGGGCTGGTGCCGGGGTGGTGGAGGCAATATTCAGCCTGCTGACCATTAACCACGGTATTATCCCACCAACCATCAACTATGAAACCCCAGACCCTGAGTGTGACCTTGACTATGTGCCCAATGTAGCGAGAAGAGCCGAGGTAAAGATAGCCCTGTCTAATTCCTTCGGCTTTGGTAGCACTAACGCCACCTTAATCTTTAGCCGATTCTCGGCATAAAACAATTTTTCTCTCGCTAGCATTATTCATTGCCTATTGACAAAGATAGTAAGACATATGTTATACTTGCATACCTAGAATAACTAGGTGTTTATTACAAGTGAGGTTATAAATGGCACAAAGACGAGAGCTAATCAAAGGCAGTATTGATTCCCTGCTTCTTTGCCTAATTGAGCAACAACCAATGTATGGGTATTTAATTATTAAAGAGCTTGATAAAAGAAGCCAGGGCTACTTTAAGTTTAAGGAGGGCACCCTTTATCCTGCCCTTCACCGCTTGGAGAGAGCAGGCTTAATCCGGGGCGAATGGCAGACGCTGCCCAGTGGTCGGCAGAGGAGGTACTATCACATTACGGCGAAGGGACTCCATAGCCTGGCAACCACGAGGAGCCAGTGGCGGGACTTTCTAGCAGCCATGAACCTGATTATTCAGCCAACATCCTAATTTTATGAGGCGAAGAAATGGTAACTGCCCTGAGTCATTATCTTGATAGTATAAAGGAGAATCTGAGGCTTGACCGTTCCTTAGAGGGTGAGGTCATCCACGAGCTGGAGACACATATTGAGGACGAGTTCCAAGAACTACAAGAAGCCGGGCTATCTGAGGAGGAAGCAGCGAGCACCTGCGTATCGCTTCTAGGCTCGGCTAAGTTGGTAGCCCGTCAGATATATGAAGCCCATAGTCAGGGGAGTTGGGTTCAGGCGCTATTAGCCGCCATGCCCCACATACTTTTTGGTCTTTTATTTGCTGTGAATTGGTGGCGGGGCATTGGCTGGCTACTGGGGATGTTGGTGCTTGTACTTAGTATGGCAGTCTACGGCTGGTGGCGGGGTAAGCCAGCCTGGCTCTTCCCTTGGCTGGGCTATTCGTTACTGCCAGTAGTGGCGGCTGGTCTCCTCCTGCTCTATCTGCCCCAGGGGTGGTCTTGGGTGGCAGTACTCTTTTATCTGCCGCTGGCATTATGGCTATTATACTCAATCACGGTTCAAACCATAAGGAGGGATTGGTTATATACCTCGCTGATGCTGCTCCCGGTGCCGACCATTGTCGGTTGGTTTATGGCGGTTGAGCCAATAAGTAAATTATCGGGGCATTGGCTTCAGAACATCCAGGATTTTGCCCCTTGGATCGGATTAACCTTCCTCGCTTTGGGCTTGACTGTGGCCACGTTTATCCGTTTAAGAAAGCGCTGGCTAAGGGTATCAGTCCTGGTGGCATCGGGGCTGATAACCCTGACCATGGTTGCCTATTATACCGAGGGCAGGCTCAGTCTACCTGCCTTTCTGATTCTAATTGTGGTAATGCTGCTCCTTTTGCTCAGCCCGGCATTAGTCAAGCGAAAGCTGAGGCATACGGGGCAGCGGTCAGCAGGCTAGTATTTTGCCGGGAGATTATGATGGCAAAGGTAGCTATTGTTGCTGACAGCATATCTTGTCTCACCAGGGAGCTGGTGGAGCAGTATAAGATTGCGATTGCCCCCCTCCCCATTCGCTTTAGGGATAAACTCTACAGGGACTGGGTAGATATATCCCCCTCCGAAGCCTACAAGTTATTTCTAAAGGACCCGAACTCGTTTACGGCAGCAGGTGCCTCGCCCGGTAGTTTCCTTGAAGCCTACCGCGAAGCGAGTAAGCGGGCTAAAAACATCCTTTGCGTTACCGTCTCGACTGGGCTTAGCGGCGCTAACGAAGCTGCTCACAGGGCAAAGGAGCACATCAAGACCGAGCTTCCTCAGCTCTCCATAGAGGTAGTGGATTCCAAGACGGCTACCGCCGCTGAGGGCTTTATTGCCCTGGCGGCAGCCCGAGCCGCAGAGGCAGGCAAGAGCCTGGCTGAGGTGGTTAAAGCAGCAAAGGAGGTTAAGGAGAAGGTTATCTGGGTTGTTTACCTGGATACCATCCGTCATGTTTACCGCACCGGGCGCATCCCCAAGATAGCTGCCCGGGCAGGGTCAATATTGAATATCAAGCCAATACTCACTATGTCCCCTGCGACCTCGGGGCTGATTCATTTTACCGGCGCAGTGCTAACCAAGGGGCAGGGCATAGAGCGGATGCTTAAGATAATGAAAGACAGGGTGGGGCAAAGTCCGGTTCATGTGGCAGTGATGCATGCCTATGCTCCAGCTGACGCTGAGAAGTTGAAAGAGAGGGTGGCATCAGAATTCAATTGTGCCGAGCTCTGGCTTACCGAGTTTAGCCCGCTGATGGGCTATGCCACTGGTACCGGAACCTTGGGTCTTGCTTTCTATACCGAAGACTAGGGAGGCTTTAGATTTTATGGCGGATAAGGTGGCGGTTGTTACTGATAGTATAGCTTGCCTCACCAAGGAACTGGTGGAGCAGTATGGGATTGGGATTGCGCCCATTAACCTTTATTTTGGGGGCAAGGTCTATAAGGATTGGGTGGATATGACTCCTGACCAGGCATATGAGCTATTCTTAAAAGACCCTAAGGCCTTTAAAACCTCAGGCAGCAATCCCGGGGACTGGTATAAAGCCTGCCGAGAGGCAAGCAAGCAGGCGAAGGATATCCTCTGTGTTACCCTTTCAGCTAAGCTCAGCGGGGTGTATAACGGAGCCCTGGAAGCTAAAGAGCGCCTCATGGCTGAACTTCCCCACCTCTCCCTTGAGGTACTGGATTCTCAGATGGCTACCGCCGCTGAGGGCTTTGTTGCCCTAGCCGCAGCCCGAGCCGCAGAGGCAGGCAAGAGCCTGGCTGAGGTGGTTCAAGCGGCAAAGGAGATAAGGGATAGGGTTAACTTTTATGCCTTTTTGGATACCATCCGCCATGTTTACCGCACCGGGCGCATCCCCAAGATAGCGGCTCAAGCAGGGGCGTTGCTGAATATCAAGCCAATACTCACTATGTCCTCAGGGGTGGTCCGTTTTCTTGGCGCAGTGCGAAGTAAGCAGGGGGGCATAGAGCGGATGCTCAAGATAATGAAAGACAGGGTGGGGCAAAGCCCAGTTCACGTGGCAGTGATGCATGTCTACGCCCTAGCTGACGCCGAGAAGTTAAAGGAAAGGGTGGCATCAGAATTCAATTGCGTCGAGCTCTGGATTAGCGGGTTTAGTCCGGTAATGGGCTATGCCACCGGTACCGGAACCTTGGGGCTTGCCTTCTATAAGGAGGACTAGTGGTTAACGGCATTATAGCTATAATCCTTGGCTATTTACTCGGTTCCATTCCAACGGCTTATATTGCCACCCGCATGGCTGCCGGAAAGGACGTTCGCCGACTGGGCGGGGGTAATGTCGGCGGCTTAAATGTCTACCGTGAGGTAGGGATTGTCCCAGCGGCGGTGGTGGGCATTGTTGATGTGGGAAAGGGGGCAGCCGCGGTAGCTATAGCCCAATGGCTACTGGGGGTATCCCCGACCTTTGTTCTGGCGGCAGCATTGGCATCGGTGGTTGGCCACAACTGGATGGTCTTCTTAAAATTCAGCGGGGGGAAGGGTATGGGGGCAGCCATAGGTTCCCTGTTTATTTTGCTGCCCCTCTATAAGTATCCATGGGGCTTAGCCTTCTTCTTCGGTGTTATTCTGACACCCTTTATTATCACCCGCAATGTTGCCCTGTCTATGGGCTTTGGACTCCTGTCCCTGCCCTTCATTGGCTGGCTGGGCGTGCATTCAAAAGAGTTTATCATCTTTAGCATTGCCCTGGGCTTGATAATACTTATAAAATTTATCCCCACCGCCAGGCTGGCTCTGGCTAGAACTGGGAGTGTGAAGGGTTTTGTCTTTGACCGTGGGCAGAGGGGCAAAAGATAGCCATCTAGCCAAAATAGGGCAAACATTTTATAATGGGGGGTGTGGGGGATGGCCAGCTTATTTCTGATGTCAAGCGACTAGCTGAGAGCCTCGGGAAACTTCCCGAGCCGGTAGTCAAGCCCGCTTTTATTGCCGTCAGCGGGTTGCCTGGGACAGGGAAAACCTACTTTTGTAGTAAATTAGCCGAGAGACTACCCTTTGTTATTCTGGAAAGTGATGCCTTGCGCAAGACGCTTTTCCCATCGCCAGGCTATAGTCCTGAAGAGAGCGCCCGCCTTTTCCGAGCGCTACACCAACTCATTGAGCGGCTGCTTAAACGGGGGATTCCCCTTATTCTAGATGCCACCAATTTGTCAGAGCAGCATCGTGAACGGCTATATAATATTGCTGACCGCCTGGAGGTTAGGCTGGTGCTGGTGCGGGTTGAGGCGCCACCCCAGGTAGTATATGAGCGGCTTAGGTCAAGGGTAGAAGGCGCTAGTACTCAGGACAACTCAGACGCCGACTGGTCAGTATACCAGCGGATGAAACCTACGGTTCAGAGGATACGCCGTAACCACTACGCTGTCGATACCTCAAGGGATATTACCCCGGTGCTAGATAAGATTGTCCGTGAGGTGAGGCGTTAACGGAGGCTAATATGGAGATTAAGGTCATAGCTGGTGAGATTACTAAAACTGAGGCTGGGGCTATCATATTGGGCTTGTTTGAGGGGGTTAAGCGCCCTGATGGTGACCTAGCAGTAATAGATGAGGCTCTGACTGGGGCTATCTCTCAGCTCATTAGTCAGGGGGAGATAAAGGGTAAAGTTCATGAGGTAACTATTATCCATAGCCTGGGCAAGCTCCCCGCAGATAGGATTGTAGTTGTTGGCTTGGGTAAAAAAGAGGAGTTATCTCTGGATAGGGTTCGGACGGCGGCGGGTGAAGCGTGCCGACTTTTACAGCAGAGGGAGGTTAGCCATGTTGCCATTGTTGCCCTGGGGGCAGGAGTAGGTGGGATAGCTCTGGATGGTGTGGCTCAGTCGGTGACCGAGGGTGCCTTGCTCGGCAGCTACTTGTTTCGTCAGCATATGACCAAGGAAGTGGAGCATGGCGAGCTTAAGCGGCTCACTATAGTCGAAGCCGATAAGACCAAGCTCCCTATTTTGCAGCAGGGTAGTGACAAAGGCAGGGTTCTGGCTGAAGCTACCAGACTGGCTCGTGATATGGTCAATGAGCCGGCTAATTACATGACGCCGTCTAATATGGCGGAGACCGCAGCCAGCCTGGCTAAAAGCTACGGTCTTGAGCTTGAGGTTCTAGAGCGGGAGCAGATGCAAAAGCTGGGCATGGGAGCACTTCTGGGGGTGACCCAGGGAAGCCGCCAGCCGCCAAAATTCATCATCCTCCGCTACCAGGGGGCTGACTTGGCTCAGATTGACCTAGCCCTAATTGGTAAGGGGATAACCTTTGATTCCGGGGGTATTTCAATCAAGCCGTCAGAGGATTTGGAGAAGATGAAGGGCGATATGGCGGGTGGGGCGGCGGTTATGGCGGCGCTCAGTGCTATTGCTCAACTCAAGCTGAGGCTCAATGTGGTGGCTATTACTCCCTGCACCGAGAACCTTCCCAGCGGTGAGGCATTAAAGCCGGGCGATGTCTTGACGGCTTTGAATGGTAAGACTATTGAGATTATCTCCACTGATGCTGAAGGGCGCTTAACCCTGGCTGATGCCTTAAGCTATGCCAATAAGCTTGGTGCCAAGCGTATCGTTGATGTAGCAACACTAACCGGCGCCTGCCATATTGCCCTGGGTGATGATTGTAGCGGTGTTTTTGGTAATAACCAGGAGCTGGTGGACAAACTTATCGCTGCCAGCGCTATTGCCGGGGAGCTTATGTGGCAGTTGCCGCTATACGAGCCGGCTAAGGAGCAACTGCGGAGCGAGGTTGCCGATATTAAGAATGTGGGTGGTAAGTGGGGAGGGGCTATCACCGCCGCCCATTTCCTGGCTGAGTTTGCCGGCAATACCCCCTGGGTCCATGTTGATATTGCCGGTACTGCTCGGAGTGAAAAAGACCGGGGCTACATCGTGAAAGGGGCAACCGGGGTGGCGGTGCGCACCCTGGTCAACCTTGCCCTTTCCTTGGCTAAATAGGAGGGGATTATGAAGATTAAATACCTGGGACACGCGGCATTTATTACCACCTCAGACAAAGGGATAAAGATAATAACCGACCCTTATGAGACCGGTGGCGGTCGGACTTATGGGGAGATAACAGAATCGGCTGATGTTGTTACTGTAAGCCATGAACACGGTGACCACAGCAATACCGCCGCGGTGAGAGGTAATCCTGAGGTAATTAAAAAAGCCGGCAGGTCAACGGCTAAGGGGATAGAGTTTAACGGCGTCGCCAGCTATCATGACGACGCCGGGGGGAGGATGAGGGGTAACAACACCATATTCTGCTTTGAGGTGGATGGGGTAAGGGTCTGTCATCTTGGCGACCTGGGTCATATGCTCGATGATAAGCAGGTGAAGGAGGTGGGCAGTGTGGATATACTGCTCATACCGGTAGGCGGTTACTTTACCATTGATGCCAAGGTTGCCACCCAGGTCTGTAACCAGTTGAAGCCCAGGGTAATTATACCGATGCACTATAAGACGGAGAAGAGTATTTCTATGCCTATTTCCCGCCTGGATGAATTCATAAAGGGTAAGAGCAATGTCACCCAGCAGGACTCAAGCGAGGTTGAGTTCAAAGCGGGTAAGGTACCAGCCACTAGTCAAATCATAGTTCTTAAGCCAGCGCTTTAGAGATTGTTTAACAACCTATCCCCCTCAGCACCCTGAAAAATCTTCAATTTTTCAGGGAACCTACTTTACTTTTATGTGGTAACCTATCCCCCTGACCCCCTTCCCTTACAAGGGAAGGGGGAAATATTTAATTAAGAGAGGTGAAACCTCTCTTTAACTCTCTCTTTTGGGCGTTTAAGAGGGGCGTAAGCCCCAAATACACTATAGGGAGGATTAGAGGGTCTTCGTTCCTCTCTAGGCTCTCTCTTTGATGAGAGCTTATTCAGTTAGAGGCGTCTAAGAGGGGCGAAGCCCCTCTTTTTTCTCCTTCCCCCTCTCCAAGATTGGAGAGGGGGATAAAGGGGGTGAGGTTGACAGATAATCTGCTGTAGGCAGTTGACTACAGTGGTATAATAATATATGGGGGGTGAGGTTAGGGAAACGAGAATTGTAAACTTGAATATAAGCGGTATTGTTCTGGCTGGTGGTAAGGGTTTGCGTTTGGGGCGGGACAAGGTTCAGGAGGTTATTGGCAATAGCAATTTGCTCCAGCGGGTAGTATCCCAACTCAGCTCCGTTAACAACAATATTAACGATATTATTGTAGTTATTGCTAGTGGGAAGTCCCTTCCTCAGTTTATTGGCTGCCCGAGGTTTAGAACAGTAACTGATATCTACCCCGGCAAGGGTGCCTTAGGCGGCATCTATACCGGGCTTGCCGCATCAAACTCGCCATATAACCTTGTTGTCGCCTGCGATATGCCCTTCCTGAACCAAGCCTTGCTCCAATATATGGTGCAGGTTTCGCCCGGCTTTGACCTTGTGGTTCCACGGGTGGGTAATTGGGTTGAGCCGCTTCATGGCGTTTACTCAAAGAGCTGTCAGGCTCCCATTGAGCGGCTGCTTAATCAGGGTGAGCTAAGGGTTAGCGCATTGTTTGGTCTGGTTAAGGTTAGGTATATAGATGGTGATGAGATTAGCCAGTTTGACCCCAAGCGCTTGAGCTTTTTTAACGTTAATACTGAGGCTGATTTGGAGACGGCACGGCAACTGGCAAAGGAGACAAGCTATGATAAGTGTTGACGAGGCTCTGGAGAAGGTTCTGGAACGTATAGATATTCTTGAGGTGGAAGAAAGCCCTATTCTGAACTGTCTGGGGCAGGTTCTGGCTGAGGATGTATTTTCCCCGATTAACATCCCTCCGCTGGACAATTCAGCCATGGATGGCTATGCAATTAGGTCGGCAGATACCCGTGGTGCCAGCCGAAGGTCGCCTCGTTTTCTCCGTGTTATTGAAACGGTCACTGCTGGTGTTATGCCTAAATGTGAGGTAAAAGCGGGCACGGCTATCCGGATTATGACCGGGGCACCAATACCTAAGGGTGCTGACTGTGTGGTGAGGTTTGAGGATACTGATGAATCAGAACGCCGTGGTACTTCAGCAGAGGTAGGCATTTTAAAAGAGGTGGAGGCGGGCAGAGATATGCGTGCCGCTGGTGAGGACATCGCTGCCGGGTCATTAGTGCTGAGAAGGGGGACAGTAATCAGACCGGCAGAGGTTGGTGTTCTGGCTTCGCTGGGTCGGAGTAAGGCAATGGTTATCCGCCGCCCGGTGGTGGCTATTCTAGCCACCGGGGATGAAATAGTGGACGTCACCCAGCCGCTGCCTCAAGGCAAGATATATAACAGTAATAGTTATAGCGTGGCGGCTCTGGTCCGGCACTATGGCGGCATTCCCCAGATATTGGGGATAGCCCCAGATAATGAGGACTCTCTGCTGGCTAGGCTTCACCTTGGGCAGGATACTGACCTGGTGATAACCTCTGGCGGCGTCTCGCTTGGCGATTACGATGTGGTGAGGGAGGTTCTGGCTAAACAGGGTGAAATTGTCTTCTGGCAGGTTCGGGAGAAGCCGGGGAGACCTCTTGTCTTCGGTGTGATTAAAGGGCAGGGCAAGGCAGGCGAAGTTAAAAGCATACCCTTCTTTGGTTTAGCCGGTAACCCGGTAGGTGCCATGATTAACTTTGAGCTATTTGCTCGCCCGGCTATCCTTAAGATGATGGGTAGGAAAAACCTGACCAAGCCCACCGTAGAAGCGGTGATTGAGGATACAATAAAAAATACTGACGGGCACCGTATCTTCGCCCGGGCGATTGTGGAAAAGCGTGGTGGTCAGTACTTTGCCCGGCTTACCGGTCCACAGGGCTCAGGGATTCTAACCTCTATGGCTTTGGCTAACGGGCTGGTGGTTGTTCCTGAGGATAAGCCCGGGGTGAAACCGGGGGATCTGGTTAAGGTAATGATGCTGGATTGGGGTGAAGAGATTGATATTTGATGCTTCGGGGTTTGTCTTTGAACCACCATCGGTAATATCCAGGGCACGGCGCGTTCTAATCAAACCTAGCGCTGCCTACCCGCGATCATATCCAGTGACTACCAGCCCGGGTATGCTATCGGCGATAATAGATGGTATCAGGCAGATTAGTGACGCCGATATTCTGCTACTTGAGGGTACCCCGGGGGGCGGCCCGGTGTTACCAATATACAAGACCTTGGGTTACAATTTCCCCCGGGTATTGACGCTGGATGTGAGGGATTGCGTCTGGGTTGAGGTAGATAATCCTCTACCTAAGCCCCTGGCTGTGCCTACCTTCTGGGTGCCTAATGTTATCCTATCCTGTGACTACCTGCTAAGTGTGGCTCCTTTGAAGGTAATTAAGGGTAACGGCAGCCTTAGCATAATGAACTTGCTCGGGGTGCTGCCGAGCAAAAAGTACGGTGGTGGGGCACCACGGGGGTGGAGGGATTTATATAAGCTGGGGATAGACAAGGTGATAGCCGACCTCTATTTTACCCTGCCCTTTGACCTTGGGATTATTGAGGCTCGCCAGAAGTTCATCGGACGAGCCGATCCGACTAAAGGTGAGGTTGAGAAGTGCGGCAAGGTTTTTGTTGGTGAGCCCTACGAGGTAGATTGTGAGGCTTCAGAGACACTGGGGCTTAAGACCGATTACCTTGATTTAATCAGGGAGGCTAGAGTGGGGCTGGAGGGCTAAGCCGGCTCCCTAATACCTTATACTGAAGTCGGCATACTTTCCGGTATACCCTGACCAAGTGGTAACTACCTTTTCCACCTTAGCTGCCGGCGGCCCAATATGAAGGTAGCCAATAAGCTTTTCCAGCTTCTCCCTTTCTCCTTCAGCGAGGACCTCTACTGCACCTTGAGGCAGATTACGCACATACCCGGTCAAGCCTAGCTCACTAGCCCTCTGGGAGACAAAGGCGCGGAAGAAAACGCCTTGAACATAGCCGTAGACTATGGCGTGCACCGAAACTAATTCTTTATTGCCCATCGCCTTATCTCAGGATGAACCTCAGCGGGAACTCGTGTTTATCCAGTCTATATAGACCATGCTGGTGAGCCAGGTCAATAGCTTTATCGAACTCATGCTGGGGCAGGGGATGGGCAAGCTTGGGTATATCAAAGGCTTTATAGCAGGGGTGGTACTGAGCCATAATGTTTAGGAAGGTATTGGTGGAGATTTCTTGGGCAAGGAATCTTACTACCCCCCTGGTTCCGGCTAGGTCGTTGGGCAGTACCAAGTGGCGCACGAGGAGGCCACGCTGGGCTATACCTTGTTCATCTAGCTTTAGGTCGCCAACCTGACGGTGCATCTCCCTGACCGCAGCCTTATTAATTTCGGGGTAGCTCTTTATCCCGGATAGCTCGGCAGCGATTTTTTCGTCGGAATACTTCATATCAGGCATATAGATATCAACAACACCGTCCAGTAGCCTAAGTGTTTCTATGTCGTCATAGCCGCCGGTGTTATAGACCAGAGGGAGGTGAAGTCCTTTACCTGAGGCTAGGTCTAGGGCTTCTAGGATATAAGGCACAACGTGAGTGGGGCTGACCAGATTTATATTATGACAGCCTTTGGCCTGGAGCGAGAGCATCATCCTGGCTAGTTGCTCGCTACTAGCTGGGCTTCCCTCCCCAAGCTGGCTTATGGTGTAGTTCTGGCAAAAAAGGCAGTGGAGGTTACAGTAGGTGAAGAAGATTGTCCCTGAGCCATGGGTGCCGACGAGGGGTGCCTCCTCACCGAAGTGGGGACCGTAGCTTGAAACCATGACCTCGGTGGTAACCTGGCACTCGCCACTTTCACCAGCTAGACGGTTGACACCACAGCGGCGGGGACAGATATGACACTCTTGCAGTATTGCTCTGGCTTTCTCCGCCCGAGCCTTTAACTCCCCACTATCATGGAGCTTCTGATAGGCAGCTATGTCTCTTGCTCCTCCTCTTCCTCTCGCCTCTTCCCCTTTTTGATCACTTCCACTTCCACTGGGGGTGGTGGTAGGATAGTGGTGGCTATTTTCTTAGCCTCCTTTTTAGGCTTCTTCGGTTCTCTCCTTCTATAATCTCGCCTTCCCATGGTAGCACCTCTGATTCATGGTTAACTAAAGTTTAGCAGAGGGCGATTATGGTGTAAAGTTTAAGAGTCGGGCTAAGGCGGAGCGGGCAGCTTCTGTCTCCGCTGCTTTCTTACTCTTGCCTGACCCCCGTCCCAGGACATTATCCCCCACCCTTACCTCAACAGTGAATATTGGCTCATGCTCTGGACCCGTTTCTTTGATTAGCCTGTAGGTGGGTGTTTGTTGCTGCCTCGCCTGCAGAAGCTCCTGTAGCTGCGATTTATAATCAGCCTCTGCCCCTTTATTCAGCTCTTGACTGACTGCTCTCAGGACGAAGTCTCTGGCACTAGCCAAGCCCTGGTCAAGAAAGATAGCGGCTATTATCGCTTCTAAGGCACTAGCTAGATTAGCTGGCTTATGCTGTCCACCACCTGCTTCTTCTCCCCTCCCTAGATAGAGGTAACTACCTAGGCTGATAGCCCTTGCCATGCGGGATAGTGATTCCTGGCGCACCACGGAGGAGCGGAGTTTGGTCATCTCCCCCTCACTCAAGTTGGAGAAACGCTGATATAGCTCTTGGGCGATGATAAAGCCTAAAATAGCATCGCCCAAGAACTCAAGCCTTTCATTAGAGGCGGTGGCAAGACTCGGATTCTCGTTGACATAGGAGCTGTGAACCAAGGCTTGCTCCAAGAGAGAGGGATTTTTGAATCTGATACCCAGGGTTTTTTGTAGCTTATTTAAGTCAGCCATTTTTAATAGTTTAGCATAAATAGGCAAGGTGGCTATGTCAAATTAACCTCATCTTATTGTGATGGGCATAGCCCTGTGCTATAATCTAGCGGTGTTGGGGAATCGTCTAGTGGTAGGACAGCGGACTCTGGATCCGCTAGGGTAGGTTCGAATCCTACTTCCCCAGCTTTTGGGTGGCGCATTCGTCTAGGGGTTTAGGACACCTCCCTCTCAAGGAGGAGATCACCGGTTCGAATCCGGTATGCGCTACCACCAAAGCCAAGCTAGTCATGAAGGCACAGATATTGACCGAACAAAACCAGATACGGCTCGTAAGGGGCTACTGTGCCCAATGTTCATCACTCTGTCCTACCGTGGCTCATGTTAAGGACGGCATATTTGTAAAGATTAAGCCTGACTGGGAACATCCCAATGCTGTTGCTCTATGCCCTAAAGGACTAGCTGGCCCGGAGCTGGTCTATAACAAACAACGCTTACAATATCCGATGCGAAGGACAAGGCCTAAAGATGACCCTGACCCGGGATGGGAACGGATAACCTGGGATGAAGCCCTGGACATTGTGGCAGCCAGATTAAACCAGATTAAGGCTGAATGGGGAGCTGAAGCAGTAGCCTTCGCCCGGTGTGGGCCAGGCGGTTCTCCAATGACCGAGATACAAGGCTGGATGGTGAGGCTTGCCCATGCCTTTGGGACGCCGAACATCATAACCACAGGGCATATATGTCAATGGCACCGAGACTTTTGTTCTGCCTATACTTATGGCAAACCAGGGAGCCGTGGGACACTAGGACAGGCTGACTTTGAAAAGTCAGCCTGCATCCTGATTTGGGGGGTCAATCCTCATGCTACCTCCAGGACTCACCTGAGGGACATAAATCGCGGGCTAAAACAGGGAGCAAAGCTTATCGTAGTCGACCCCCGGAAGACGCCGTTGGCACGGGTGGCAGACATCTGGCTTCAGGTGCAGCCGGGAACAGATGGTGCCCTGGTGTTAGGCATGCTCAATGTGCTCATAGAAGAAAGCCTATACGATTACAGTTTTGTTAGAGATTGGACCACAGCGCCATTCCTGATAAGAAGAGACAATGGGAATCTTCTGAAAGCAAGTGACCTAACCTATGGCAGTGACCCTTCAAGCTATGTAGTCATTGATGCCAAAAGTGGAACGCCGAGTGCTTACATCCCAGGCTCGATATCACCGATAGAGCCAGCCTTGGATAGTGCGCCCAGACGGAGACTGACTGACGGCAAAGAGATTGAATGCCGGACAGCTTTTAGACTTCTGCATGAGCTGGTCGCCAACTACTCCCCGGAAACGGTTGAGGCATTAACCGGGGTGCCTCAAGACAAGATCAGAGACGCCGCCAGAATGTTTGCCACAACCAAGCCATCATGCTTGTATCCATACAATGGCATTGAGCAAAACATAAATGCTAGTCAGACAAACCGTGCCTTATGTATACTTTATGCCCTGACCGGTAGTTACGACGCCCCTGGGGGTAATGTGATATTGCCTACGGTGCCTCTTAACCGGATCGAGGGGCGTGAGTTCCTGACCCCGGAGACGCAGAGAAAACGCCTTGGCTCCCGGAAGCGTCCACTGGGTCCAGCCGCAATGTCATCAACACAGGCCTACGAAGTCTATGAAGCTATTATGACACAGAAGCCTTACCCCATCAAAGGGCTGGTTGGCTTTGGCGGAAACATAGTGATGTCCAATGCTCCGAGCAGTGTCGCTAGAGAGGCTATTATGCAACTGGACTTTCATGTTCAGTGTGAGCTTTTTCTCAGTCCCACGGCGGCACTGGCTGATATTGTCCTGCCCTCAGCCAGTTTCTGGGAAAGCTGGCATGTAGGCACCAGCTTCCGGTCCACCAGGGCAAACCCGCACCTCCAATTGCGACCAGCGGTGGTGTCGCCACGCCCTGAGTGCTTGCCCGACCTTGAAATCATATTTCGGCTGGCGAGCAAGCTTGGCTTAAGTGACAAGTTCTGGAACGGCGATATTAAGGCTGCCTTCAACTACCAGCTCGCTCCATCCAACATCACCGTCGAACAGTTAGAGATGAAACCTGGAGGTATCTCGCTTAACTTACCAGTGGTCTACAAGAAGTATAGCCAGCAAGGGAGTGCCCGGAAATTCGTAGGCTTTAATACCCCCTCAAAAAGGATAGAGATATATTCACAAACCTTCAAAGACCACGGTTACAATCCCCTGCCAGCTTGGGAGGGAGCTATTACCGGTCACTTAGCCAAAGGGGATTCTGAGGAGAGATACCCTCTAATACTGATTAATGCCAAGCTACTGCAATATTGCCATTCACAGCATCGGGCTTTACCCTCACTGAGGAAGGCTGTCCCTTACCCATTCTTAGAAATCAACCCCGCAAAAGCCAGAGAGATTGGTTGTGACAATGGTGAGTATCTGACACTGGAAACAGCCTATGGCAGTATTACAGTGCGTGCCAAGGTCACCAACTCAGTTGCGTACAATGTCGTTTGTACTCAGCACGGGTGGTGGCAGGGATGCCCAGAGCTAAATCTCCCCGCTCTTGACCCATACTCCTCAGAAGGAGCCAATGTAAATCTCTTGTATCAGACCAAGGAAATAGACCCGATTAGTGGTTCCGTACCAATAAAGAGATGCCGGTGCAATGTAAGAAAGCGCCAAGGTATTGACAATCACCTAGACAGGATGTAGACTGCGATTGCCGTTTAATAGGGGAGGGAATCATGACTATTGAAACTGAAAAAGAGCCTGAAGTCAAGTGGGAACGCTGGCAGAAGAAACGGATTTTTGTGCGGGAAGTGGCAGGCAAATACGGGGAGCTTTACCAGCAGCTTCTGGAGCAGCCACGGGTCTATAAGGCAAAGGCTAAGCCTTTTAAGGGTGGCCCGACCAAGTTCGGCAAGAACATTATCAACCCTCAGGCTACCGCCGTCACCCAGGTTATTGAAAGCCACATTCAGGTCCTTGCCCCCGGTAGCTACGGACAAAAGCATGGGCACATGAATAGCGCCGCCTTCTACATCCTGGAGGGGAAGGGCTATGACGTTCACGACGGTGTGCGCTATGACTGGGAGGCTGGGGATGCCTGCATCGTTGAGGATGCCTGTGTCCACCAGCACTTTAACGCTGACCCGACTCGCCCGGCACGCATCCTGATTATGAAAGCCAAGCCGTTATTCATTTTCTTCAACCTGATGTTCCAGAAAAATGTGTCCTATCCACCAAGCGAGCCGATGCCTGGCTTCGAGAACTTCCAGCCAACAGACTAGTAACTTCACGGCGGAAGACGGAGTGATTTACTTTCTCAATCCAAACAGTTACCAAAACTGGATGAACGCTAGCATTTGATGTCCTCAGCACTCTATCAGGGCGGTAACGCTTACACGTAAGGAGGTTCTTATGGAGGATTTAACCAAACCAACCGCCGGGAGCAAGCCCCAAGATTATAGCCCCACTATGAACTCGCCATCAGCAGAGCGAGGCAAAACTGGATGGGGGGTTGAAGATATACCCTTTCCCGATGGTGTTGCTTATATACAGGCAAGATGGGACCTGTGCATTGGATGTGGGGCATGTGAGATTGCATGCTCAATGTTCCATTACGGTGTAATAAATAGGGAATTGTCTAGGATAAGGATTTATCGCTACCAGACCCCGCTACCCAAATCGGTTCAGAATGTTTGTGTCCAATGTAGCTCGGAGGAAAGAGAATGCGAGAAGGCATGCCCGCTGACACCTCCGGCTATATATTACGATGCGGAACTGTCTCATATGAGGGTTGACATTGACAGGTGCTTAGGAGCTGAATGCAGCCAATGTAAAGAAGCATGTTCGGCAGATATACCGAGCTTTTACCCGCCTAGCCACAACTATTCAATAGTTTGCGACCTGTGTGAGAAGAAGGGGAAAAGAAGACCACAATGCGTTGAGATTTGTCCTTCCTATGCACTGGAGTTTCTGAAACCCCGGTTTCCCCAACATCTGGAGCGAATACACCCTGATGAGAAGGCGGAATGGTTATCGAAAAGGCTTTACCCTCTGGCAAAGGATACAATACAAAAGCCCCTGAAGGACATCTGGGAGAGCTAAAATGGCAGAACTCAACTTTAAAATGCTTGAGGTAGACTTAACCCGGCATAAAACGAATGTCATTGATGTAACTGAGGACGTCCGACAGTACCTCGGGGGCAGGGGTCTTGGGGCAAAGCTTTTGTGGGACAGGGTACCACCGGGCATTAATCCACTCGACCCCCAAAACATCCTGTACTTCAGCGTGGGACCCCTTACTGGATTTCTGGGGTCAGTGGTTAACGTTAGTGCCAAATCTCCCCTCACCCTCCTGCGTGGGCAGTCTAACATGAACGGCCACTTTGGCGCCGAGATGGTATATACAGGTTATAATGGTGGGCTCCTCATCACCGGAAAGAGCAACAAGCCGGTGTACCTCCTTATACGAGACAACGATATTGAGATAAAGGATGCTTCCCATCTTTGGGGCAAGCTTAATCTAGAGACCCAGTTCTCGCTAAAACAGGAGAGTAAAAAACACCTGGGCGATCAGAACTTTAGGGTAGCATCAATCGGTCCCGCCGGGGAGAACCTAGTTAGTAATGCCGATATATGCCATGACTTCTACCACCATGCGGCTCGGCTGGGGATGGGGGCGGTGATGGGCTCAAAGAACCTCAAGGCAATTGCCATAAGAGGGACGAGGCCTCCAACGTATGCCGATCCTCAAAAGATATTCCAGCTGTTAACCACCTTCTTCGGCAAGGCATATCCACATAAGGCTAAAGACCGCCGCTGGGGACATACTGTTTCCATGCCTCGTCGCTACTATGAAGGTATGGAGGGAATCAAGAATAAGCAGATGGGATGGGACGCCATTTGTGACCTAAGTAATCCGGTACTTCTAGAACAAGGTTATAAGGTCTGGAATGATAGTTGCACCCTCTGCCCGGTATCATGCAAGGTACCCTATATGAGAAGAGAACCACCGCTAGGCCCATGTGCGGGTGAGTTGCGACATGATAATGCTGGGGGATGGAATGCCAACGTAATGATCCCCGGTTATGAAACCCAGGTATACCTCACCCCCTTTGTCGATAATCTGGGCTTAGATAACGAGGATGTTTCTGGAGTTGTCGCCTGGGTAATGGAGTGCTACGATAAGGGGCTCATAACCAGAGATGACCTTGATGGAATAGACCTCACCTGGGGAAACCTGGAAGCCATCTGCAAGCTGATAACCAAGATAGCCTATCGTGAAGGGATTGGTGATGTTTTAGCAGAGGGACTAAAGTTCGCCCCGCAGAAGATCGGAAGAGGAACAGAGAAGTATGCCATGACCTCCAAGGGCGTGGCTATCACCTCCTATGAACCCCGGGGCAGTATATCAGAAGCCGTGGAACTCGCTGTTAATCCCTGTGGGGAGCTCCACGGAGGAAGGGGACACCCACAGCGAGTGATGCTTGACTCGTTGACCATATGCACCTTCCTTAGGGAGCCCCTCAGGGAGGTATTCGGGGATGTTGCGGAATGGGGTGTAGCCATGCTAAACGCCGCCTGTGGATGGCACTTGAGCAAGAAGGACTGGGCCGACTTGACCCACCGAGTAGCCCTGATGGAAAGATGCTACTCCATAAGGGAAGGATACCTGCCACAGCGAGACGATACGCTACCAAACCGTTTTTTTGAAGAGGTTATCCATAACAAATACGGCAAACCGCTGGTTCTGGATCAGGCTAAGTTCCAGGAACAGCGTGCGTTCCATTATTCTATATATGGACTTAAACAGGACGGTACTCCTCAGCGAGAAGACCTGGTAAGATTAGGGCTAGACTTCGTCATCCCCGACCTTGAAAGGCTCTTGGGAAATCTGGACTAAATGCTAACACGGGGTCATCACCAATCCCGGGTTATCGGGGCTGGGTAATAACATCCACCAGGGCACAGGCTTTCTCTTCCATGACGTGCTTGACTGCCCGCTCCAAGGCTGGCTTTAACTGCGCTGGCTCCTCTATCGGGCCTTCACCATAAACCCCTAGAGACTGGGCTAGCCGGGCAAAATCAACGGGGGGATTGTCTATGCTAGTACCAATACCGGCATTTGTAGTGGGGCGATTACGCTCTTTGGCGGTGGTAGCCTGATGGTCCTGGGAATTATAATAGGAGCGATTATTGAACATAACCACCAGCAGAGGGATCTTATGGTGAGCTGCTGTCCACAGGGCTGTCGCCGCATAGAGGCAGTCACCATCTGGCTGGATATCAATACAAAGGCGGTCAGTGCCCTTGTGGGCTAAGGCACCACCCAAAGAGTGGGCAATACCATAGCCGACACCACCTTGCCCCTCGGGAATACCAGGGTACTGAGACGACTTTGTCCATTCCCAGAGCCGTCTTGTCCAACGCTGCAGAAGGCGGTTGACTAATACCCAGTCGTAATCCTTCACTACCTCCCACAAGTCTGACGCCAGTCTGGGTAACGAAATTGGCTTTTCCTCCCTAGTTCTGACTACTGCCTGTTCCCACTGCCTCCTCAGCTCTTCATGCCTTAGTCTCAGGGTCTCAAACCGCTTCTTATAATCCACTCCCGTGCTCTTAGTCATAGCCTTTTTGCAAGCTGCCACCAGAGCAGGCAGGGCCAGGGAAGTATCACCGATAATGGCAATGTCAATCTCCTGTAGCTGCCCAATATGCTGGGACCAACTCCTTATCATGGTATCTCTGAGGCTGATATCTATAATCTTAGTTTGCCTGGGAATCATATAGATTCCCCTGCGGGCGACCCGGTCAGTTTTGGTCAGCGCCTTATATAAGTCACTGGCATCCAGAGCTAGGACTACGTCAGCCTCCTTGAGTAGTTCAGCTTCAGCGCCGGTCAAGTCCATCGGGTGCTGGTTGGGTATATTGAAACGACTACAAGCATCAAGGACAGGCAGGGATAAAAGCTCTGCCAGTTCCACCAGTGAAGTGACAGCGCTGGGATTTCTCCCCATATAATCGGCGATGACTACCGGGTGCTGAGCCTGGACAAGAAGGTCAGCGGCTTTCTCTATCGCCGCTGGGTCAGCCTGTGGTGGCGATGGCGCTGCATAGCGGCTAACCGATGGCAGCTCTATGGGATTGGTCAGCTTGCTTTCCTGCAGGCCTGCGTCCAGACACAGATATACCGGACCTCTAGGCTCAGTAGTGGCTATTCGATAGGCGCGAAAAAAAGCATCAGGGACACTGCCCAGGCTAGCTGGTTGGTCATCCCATTTCACATAGTCTCGGACCTGGTTTCCCTGCACTAGAGCAGTATGAATCCAGTCAATTCTGGGTCTTCGGTTCTCATAAGGCATGGGACCAGTGCCCCCCAGCACTAGAACCGGTGTCTGATCTAACCAAGCAAGATAGATAGCCATGGTGGCATGGAGTAGCCCCACAATATCGTGCACCATGGCTACCATAGGTCTGAGGGCTGCCTTGGTATATCCTTGAGCCAGAGAGACTGCCATTTCTTCATGGTTACAAAGTATTACCTCGGGATTCTTGTTACCGCCATAATTCACGATAGAGTCGTGAATACCCCGGCAGGTTGCCCCAGGGTTCAGGGCTACATACTCGATATCCAATGCCTTGAGCAGGTCAACCATAAGGTCTGAGCCGTATTCTGGTTTAGGATTGCCTTTACTCTCGGAAGTCTCTGACTTCATTTTTACAATTTTCTCCTCTCCCAAATTAATCTCTTCTAATTTTTAAAGCTAAAAGGTTGCCACCTCTTCCACAGTGACCTTGACCAGGTGCTTTACCTTCATCTGTCTTGAGGCAAACTCAGCCGAGATTGAATTAAACAGGTCACCACTATCCACAATCTCCGCCTTCCCCCAGATTCGGCAGCCCTTTCTAGTTGCCCGGTCAAAGACTATTGCCGCAAGCTGGGGGTTCTCCTTCAGGTTGGCTGTAGTCCGCGGTGAAGCAATATCAGCAAAGATAACGTGCTCATCATCAAGAACCCGAAATGACCCCTTAGCCGAGACATTGGGTTTCCCATCCTTGCTGGCGGTAGCGACTAGCGCTGGACCAAGCTCCTTAATTATTCTCCTAGCCTCCTCAGTTAGCTTCGCCATATTAACACCTCCTCTTATTATTAGCTTGATTTTAGTATGGGCTGGTCAAAAAAACAAGGCATTGTACTCGTTCAATACCTTAGTGACACCTCAACTTTCTGACCTCACCCCCTTAATCCCCTTGCCTTCGCTGAAGCTTTAGCGCAAGCGGGCCTCTCCTAGAAGGAGAGGGGGAAGAAGAAAAAAGAGGGGGGCGAAGCCCCCCTCTTAAAACTATTTCCCCCTTCCCCTCCAGGGGAAGGGGGTTAGGGGGATGGAGTCAACGCCGCGGAGAAACGCGCTTAGTCAGGGGTATAGCTCACCCTGCTCTGAGGGGACTCCCAGACCTCAACGGCGGCAAGAGAAACCCCGGAGAGCTTAGGCTTAAGCTCTTTATAAATTGTCGCCGCGATATTCTCTGAAGACGGATTGAGCTTGTCAAAGGGGGGTAAATCATTAAGGCAGGTATGGTCAAACCGGGACAGTATATCGGCTAGGTGCTGCTTTAGCTCAGCGAAATCATAGGCTATGCCGATGTCATTAAGGGCGGAGGCTTTTATCCTCACCACCACCCCAAAGCGATGCCCGTGCACCGCCTCGCACTTGCCCCGATAACCCCTTAAGAAATGAGCGGCATCAAAATGTTGCTCTATAGCTATCTCAAACACCCTAATCACCCTCCCACTTAAATACGCCCTGAACCTCTTTTAGCGCCGCCAATAACTCCCTAACTGATTTGCCGTTTGCCGGATGCACCAGCTCAGGGGCAATCTCAACTAAAGGAATAAGGACAAAGGCTCTCTCGGTGAGTCTGGGGTGGGGAATAACCAACTCCGGGGTTTTAATAACCTGGTCACCATAAAACAGGATGTCTATATCTATAATGCGGGGGGCACCAGAGCCACCTGACCTGCCCAGCTTGGCCTCAATGCCCTTGGCTAAAGCCAGAAGTCCGGCTGGGGGCAGGGTGGTGGTGGTCTGGCATGCCAGATTGAGAAAACGAGGCTGCTGGGTATTGCCTACCGGCTCAGAATCATAGATAGAAGAAACCTTTTCTAATCGCAATCTTTGCGATAGAAACATTAGCGCCCGTTCCAGATTATCCTTGCGCTCCCCCAGATTTGAGCCAAGACCAAGGTATGCCGTTACCGGTTCAATCTCCACCTTGCCCCCTCCGGATAATGGCATCACTCATGCGACACACTTGCACCATCTGCCGAACATCGTGAACCCGCACCATATCAGCCCCGTGAGCAATGCCAATCGCCACTGTAGCAGCAGTTGCCTCAAGGCGCTGGTCAAAGGGCAGGCCGACCATGAATTTGCGGGAGGTGCCGAGCAAAATAGGTCTACCCAGAGACCTGAGCTCACCCAAACGGTAAATAACCTCCAGATTCTGCGCTACACTCTTGCCAAAGCCAATGCCGGGGTCAATGATAATGTTGTGCCCGGCGACCCCAGCCTCTGCGGCTTGACTAATGCTTTTCCCCAAACTGGAGATAACCTCAGCCATTATATCATGATAGACGCCACCCTGCTGGTTACTCATCAAGATAATAGGCACCCCGGTCTCAGCCGCCACACTGGCTAACTTGGGGTCTCGTTTTAACCCCCAAATGTCATTAATCATCCTGGCACCAGCCTTAACCGCTTGACTGGCTACCACTGACTTATAGGTGTCTATACTTAGTGGCACCGATAGCTCGCCAGCCAGACTTTCAATAACCGGTATTACTCGGTGCAGTTCTTCATCAGCCGATACCGGCTGACAGCCAGGACGGGTGGACTCACCACCGACATCTATAATATCCGCCCCCTCGCTAGCCAAATGCCTTGCCCAAGACAGTGCCGCCTCAATGCCACCCAACCCATCTCCAGAGAAGGAATCTGGACTAAGGTTCAGGATTCCCATAACATAGGTCCGCTCCCCCCACCTGAACTCAACCCCCCCACAGCGAGTAGGAGCCAGTGGCAACTTACTTTCCATAGCTCAAGTCCCACAATATTGTAACACTCTTTCGCCAGTTATCAAATATCGCACAGATTTTTTATTAACCTCACCCCCTCTTCACCCTAAAAAATCTTTGATTTTTCAGGGAACCCAAATTTTATATGGTAACCTCACCCCCTTAATCTTACCCCACGAAATCTTCGATTTCGCGGGGACCCCTTAATCCCCCTCTCCTTCCAAGGAGAGGGGGAAGGAGATTTTAGAGAGGGGGCGAAGCCCTCTCTCTTCTACTACTCCCCCTTCCCTTAATAAACTACGAAGGGCAGGGGGTCAGGGGGATAGGTTACTAAACAACCTCACTAGTTAGACTTGCCTGTGTAACAGGCAATATGATATTATTAACGTTATTAAAGGTTTGAAGCCCAAATGTCAATGCAGGATAAACTGGCTAAATTAGCCGAACTGAAAAAACAGGCGATGGCTGGCGGTGGACAAAAGCGCACCGAGCAACAGCACACCAAGGGCAAGCTAACCGCCAGAGAGAGGATTGACCTACTGCTTGACCCAGGCAGCTTCGAAGAGCTAGACCCCCTCATCATTCACCGGGCTACCGACTTTGGCCTTGACCAGCAACGATACCTGGGCGATGCCGTAGTTGCTGGCTCCGGTAAAATAGATGGCAGAATCGTTTTCATCTATGCTCAGGACTTCACCGTGCTTGGCGGGACAATATCTGAGGTATCAGCGCAAAAGGCGTGTAAGGTTATGGACCTGGCGGTTAAAAAGGGTGCGCCGATAATTGCCATATGGGACTCAGGCGGAGCACGCATTCAGGAAGGGGTGTCGAGCCTCGGTGGTGTTGGAGACATACTGCTACGCAATACCTTGTGCTCAGGAATTATCCCACAATTGTCAGTAGTGGTCGGACCCTCTGCCGGCGGGGCAGTCTACTCACCAGCAATCACCGACTTCGTCTTTATGGTCAAGGGTATAAGCCAGATGTATATTACCGGCCCCGATGTAATCAAGGCAGTTATCAGTGTAGATATAACTCATGAAGAGCTGGGAGGAACCAAGCCCCATGCCGAGAAGAGCGGCGTAGCTCACTTTGTCACTGACAACGAAGAGGATTGCCTTAAGACAGTGCGCCGACTGCTTAGTTTTCTTCCTCAGAGCTTCAGGGATGACCCTCCCCGCCTGGAGCCGACCGACGACCCCAATCGAACTGATGAAAACCTGCTTAACATCATACCTGAAGACCATAAAAAGACTTATGACATGAAGCAGATAATCACCAGCGTCATAGATAATGGCGACTTTATGGAGGTGCAACGGCAATTTGCCCCCAACCTCATCATCGGTTTTGGGCGGCTAAATGGCAAGCCGGTGGGGATTGTAGCCCAGCAGCCAGCCTATATGGCGGGAATTATTGATATTGATGCCTCAGTTAAAGGAGCTAGATTTGTCCGCTTCTGCGATGCCTTCAACATCCCCTTGGTCAGCTTCGTTGATGTCCCCGGCTTTATGCCCGGCCCCAAGCAGGAGCACGGTGGTATCATCAGGCATGGTGCCAAGTTTATCTATGCCTATGCTGAGTCCACCGTGCCCAAGGTTACTGTTATTACTCGCAAGGCTTACGGCGGCGCCTATATCGTGATGAGCTCAAAGCACCTCCGCGGTGATATTAACTATGCCTGGCCTACTGCTGAGATTGCCGTCATGGGAGCGGAGGGGGCAGTAGATGTCCTCTTTAAACAGCTTATAGCCAAATCAGATAACCCCAAGAAAACCCGACAGAAACTGGTCAGGGAATATAAAGCGAAGTTTGACAACCCTTACATAGCGGCAGCCAGGGGTTATATTGATGACGTCATCGACCCAAGACTAACCCGTCCCAAGCTAATAAGGGCACTGGAGATGCTTGAGAACCCCACTGAAGGCAGCCGTCCTCAGAAAAAACACGGGAATATTCCACTATAAAGCGGCAGGGAACAAATGGCAACTAGAAAGAGACCAAAGATGGAGACAACTAACCGATTAAAAATCACCGATGTTACCTTCCGCGATGGACACCAATCCTCATTAGCGACGCGGATGCGAACCGAGGATATGGAAACCATCGCTGAGGAGATGAATAAGGCAAAGTTTTACTCCATGGAGGTGTGGGGTGGTGCCACCTTTGATGTCCCCACCAGATTCCTTAACGAGGACCCTTGGGAAAGACCCCGCCTCCTGAAACGGCTGATGCCCGATACCCCCTTGCAGATGCTTCTCCGAGGACAGAACCTGGTGGGCTACCGCAACTACGCCGATGATGTAGTCACCGCCTTTGTCCATCACGCCGCTGAGGTGGGCATTGACATCTTCAGGGTATTTGACGCCGTGAACGACGAGCGTAATTTTTTAACCAGCCTCAAGGCAATTAAGGAATGTGGCAAGCACGCCCAGCTTTCCTTATGCTACTCCCTCACCGAGCCAAAACTGGGGGGACCAGTATATAATATTGATTATTATGTCAACAAAGCACTCATCCTTCAGGACATGGGGGCGGATAGTCTGTGCATAAAGGACATGGCGGGGCTTATTGCCCCCGATGATGCCTATGAGCTGATTAAGGCGTTAAAGAAAGTACTAAAGATACCGGTGCAGCTACACACCCACCATACCAGTGGCATGGGGCTGATGAGCTGCCTCAAGGCGATTGAGGCCGGGGTAGATATTATTGATACTGCCCTCGCCCCCTTCGCCCTGCGCTCCTCCCTGCCACCGGTTGAGCCTATTGTTGTCGCCCTTCAGGGAACGCCCAGGGACACCGGGCTTAACCTGGCTCACCTATTTAAACTGGGAGAGTATTTTGAATCTATAGCCCCCAAGTATCGGGACTTTTTGGACACCACCAAAATGGCGGTCATTGATACCGCGGTGCTGATGCACCAGATTCCAGGTGGTATGACCACAAATTTGGTCGCCCAGCTAAGGGAGGCTGATGCCCTGAACAAGCTTGATGAGGTCTATGCTGAACTACCACGGGTAAGAAAAGAGCTTGGCTACCCACCCCTGGTTACCCCCACCAGCCAGATTGTCGGCATTCAAGCCGTCCAGAATGTCCTCTTCGGCAGATATAAGATGATATCAGACCAGGTAAAGGACTACTTCTATGGGTTATATGGCAAGCCCCCCGCCCCGGTTGACCCACAGGTTCAGAAGATAGTGCTCAAAGGCTATGAACGGGGGGAGACGCCCATCACCTGCCGAGCCGCCGATATTCTTGAGCCTGAACTAGAAAAAGCCAAAGAGGCAACCAAGGGTATAGCTAAGGATATCGGTGACGTGCTCATCTATGCCCTCTACCCCACTACCGGGATGCGCTTCTTGAGATGGAAGTACGGCTTGGAGACACCACCCCCCGAGACCAAGCCAAAGACCATCGAGGATGTAAAGCGCGAGGATGAGCTCATCGCCAAGGTAAAGTCAGGTAAGCTGATAGAGAAAGAAACGCCGGCAAAAAAACCCGGTGTTAGAACGTTTAAGGTCTATATCGGCGATGAGGTTTATAGTGGCAGACTGGAGGCAGTTGAGGCTCCGCCGGCACCAGCGGTGGCACCAGCACCAGCCGAAGCAGTAGAAGAAGCGGAAGAGATTGAAGAAAAAGCACCGCCAGCAGTAGCCAAGGCTGAAGAGACCGCCATTATCGCCCCAATGCCGGGGATAATAATACGCTATGAGGTAAAGGTAGGCGATGAGGTCAAGGCTGACGATGTGATAGTTATCCTGGAAGCGATGAAAATGGCTAACGCCATAACTACCCCCATTGGCGGACGAGTTAAAGCGATAAACTTCGCCAGCGGCGACAAGGTAGCCAGAGACGATGTCCTGGCTATAATCGGCTAGCAGGGCTTAAGTGGGTAAGACATTAGCCGAGAAGATATTGAGCCAAGAGTCAGGGGATATGGTTATTGCCCAGGTAGACCTGGCCTTTGCCCAGGATACTACCGGACCCCTGACGGTAAGACAATTTGACTCATGCGGCTTCAAACGCCTGGCTAACCCCAAAAAGACCTCTCTGTTCCTTGACCACGCTTCTCCCAGCCCCAATCGTGAGATGTCAAACGACCATAGGCTACTGCGCCAGTTTGCCCAAAAAACCGGTTGCCTTATCTATGACGCTGGCAGCGGCGTCTGCCACCAGATTGTGGCTGAATCCCTGGCTAAGCCGGGTGATATAATCGTCGGTGCTGACTCCCATACCGTAACCGCCGGCGCCCTGGGTGCCTTTGCCACCGGAATGGGCTCCTCGGATGTGGCTACTATTTTCGGTCTGGGTAAGACCTGGTTCCGGGTGCCGGAGAGCATTAAGATAGTGGTCTCTGGTAAATTCCCCAAGGGTGTCTATGCTAAAGACCTCGCCCTTCATCTTATCGGCAAAATCGGGGCTGACGGCGCTACCTATAAGGCACTGGAGTTTGGCGGCGATGGCTTAGAAAATATCAGCATGTCAGACCGACTTACCGTAGCTAATATGTCAGTGGAGAGCGGGGCAAAGGTTGGGCTCTTCCCGGCGGATAGAATCACTAAGAATTATCTAATGGCACAGGGGAGGGGCAAAGACTACAAACCCCTGTCGGCTGATGAAGATGCTAGCTACGAGAAAACCATCAAAATTGACCTAGCGGCTCTTGAACCTTTAGTCGCCAAGCCCCACAGTGTAGATAATATCGCCTTAGCCAGAGAGCTTAAGGGGACGAAAATCCAGCAGGTATTCATCGGCACCTGCACCAACGGACGCCTTGAGGATATAGCGATAGCGGCTAGAATACTGAAGGGGAAAAAACACCACCCCGAAACCAGACTCATCGTTGCCCCAGCGTCGCAAAAGGTCATGCTTGAGGCAATAAGGGAAGGCTACATTCAGACCTTGGTTGAAGCTGGGGCGAGTATCCTGCCAGCAGGGTGTGGGGCTTGCCTTGGTCTCCATCAGGGGGTACTGGCAAGCGGGGAAGCTTGCCTCTCCACGTCTAACCGAAATTTTAAGGGGCGGATGGGCAGCCCCGAAGCCTTTATCTATCTGGCAAGCCCGGCGACGGCGGCGGCTACGGCTATAACTGGTGAAATCACCGACCCAAGAGAGGTAATGTGATGCTTAAGGGAAAAGCCTTAAAACTGGGTGATAACATCACCACCGACCATATAATACCCGGGCGCTATGCCCACCTCAGGAGCAACCTGCCTGAGCTGGCAAAGCACGTCCTTGAGGACGCCGACCCTAAATTTACCTCTAAGGTAAGGGCGGGGGACTTCATCGTTGCCGGCAGTAACTTCGGGCTTGGCTCCAGCCGCGAGCATGCGCCACTGGTGATAAAGATGGCGGGGGTAAGGGCGATACTGGCTAAGTCGGTCGCCAGGATATTTTTTAGAAACGCTATCAATCTCGGGCTTCCCGTGTTAATATGTAATACCGACAAGATTGATGATGGTGATGAGCTGGAGGTAGACCTTAAAGCCGGCACAATAAAGGACATAACTAATGGCAACCGCCTCACCTTTAGCAAAATCCCCCAGATAATGCTGGCTATCCTTGATGAAGGTGGGCTTATTCCCTATATCCAGAAGTATGGCGACTTTAGGTTATAATATAAGAGGGGGTCTCGCTTCCCACCCTGACCCA